>Ga0307992_1000220_pt1 | contig 36602 bp, 32 predicted proteins | sample EllFjometagen133_FD_203162 | JGI IMG/M metagenome (GOLD analysis project Ga0307992, IMG submission 203162) | Marine microbial communities from Ellis Fjord, Antarctic Ocean - #133 | ecosystem: Environmental > Aquatic > Marine > Unclassified | place: Southern Ocean | collected 2014-10-08
AAGAAATTATTTCCGAAAACGAATTGATCGCTAAATTAAAAAGATCAAAAGAGACCGGGAAACCACTTCGCATTAAATACGGGATCGATCCTACAGGTTATGATGTTCATATAGGACATCTTGTTCCAATCAGGAAAATGCGTGAATTCCAGGATTTGGGGCATATCGGTGTAATAATTATTGGTGATTTTACTGCTCAGATCGGTGATCCGACCGGCAAAGATGAATCACGTCCACCTCTTTCAAAAGATGAAATATTAAAAAATTCAGAAAAATATATGGAGCAACTTTACACAGTTCTTGATAAAGATAAAACAGAAGTTCGCTGGCAGACAGAATGGTTTGGAGATATGAAAATGTCCGATGTGCTTAAGCTGATGGGAAAATTTACGCTGGCGCAATTCATGGCTCACGAGACATTCCGAAAACGCTATGAAACAGGATCAACCCTGGGTATGCATGAGATCATGTATCCCATTCTGCAAAGTTATGATTCAGTCGCTGTGAAAGCCGATATTGAGCTTGGTGCAACTGAACAGAAATTCAATATTCTAGCTGGAAGAGATATGCAGAAGTACTTTGATCAGCCACAGCAGATAGCAATTCTTTCACCTTTATTAATGGGAACAGACGGTAAAGAGAAGATGAGTAAATCACTGAATAATTATATTGCCGTATTTGATCCTCCCAAAGAAAAATATGGAAAAACTATGTCTATTCCTGATGAATTGATCATTAATTATTTCAATTATGCGACGAAAGTTGCACCGGATGAGATAAAAAAAATTGAATTGCAGCTTAAGAACGATGAGATAAATCCCAAGATAATTAAACAGCGCTTAGCTCGAGAAATTGTTGCTTTATATCACGGTGAAAAAGCTGCTGAACTGGCAGAAGAAGAATTTAACCTTATCTTTAAAAAGAAAGATATTCCCGATGATATCCCTGAATTCAGTTTAAGCGGTGCAATGAAGATTATAGATATTCTTACCCAGAGCAAAACCTGTCAATCCGCTAGTGAAGCCAGAAGAATGATAAAGCAGAATGCTGTTAGTATTAATGGTTCCAAAATCTCAGATATATTTTATGAACTCGACTATGAAGCAGTAATTAAAGTCGGAAAACGTCGTTTTGTGAAATTACTTAAGGAAATGGTTCATAGGAAACAATATTTAATTAGCCATATTATGGAAAGTACTGGTTTGAATAAAGAAAAAGCAAATAATACTTATTCTGCAATTATAAATGTTTTTATTGAATCACTAGCTATGGGAAAAAATGTATCATTACAGGGATTCGGAACTTTTAAATCAAGTACACAAGAAATGTCATTTCAAAAAAGTCGAAATACTCGTCCAAATATGCAATTTATCTCAAAACAAAATAAATCTTTATCAACAACAAAGAATAAAAGTTTAGCAACAACAAAGAATAAAAGTTTAGCAAACAGAAAAATTGAATTCGCACCTAGTAAAAAACTAAAGGATTCAGTTAAATAGATAGTTTAGAGGAAAATATGAATACTATATTACAGTTATTAATCCAAATTCCAATATTATTACTGACCTTAACCATACATGAATTCAGTCATGGTTATGTGGCTTATCTATTTGGAGATGATACAGCAAAACGAGCCGGCAGACTTACCTTGAACCCGATCTCACACATTGACCCAATTGGACTCTTGATGTTGTTCATTGTTCATATTGGCTGGGCAAAACCGGTGCCGGTGAATCCCTATAATTTTAAGAATCAAAAGAGAGATATGGCAATTACTGCAGCTGCAGGTCCTGTTTCCAATTTTGTAATGGCTATTATCCTTTCAGTTGTTTTTAATTTACTGAAAGCAGCAAATCCGAATTTTCTCTATTCGGGTTCTGTTTTAGCACAATTTTTCACAGGTATGCTTGTGTATGCAATCCTGATAAATCTGGCTTTAGGAATTTTCAATCTAATTCCGATCCCACCTATGGACGGATCCAAAATTCTGGGTGGATTCTTATCGGATGAAGCATATTATAAATATACTGCACAAGAGAGAAAAGGTGCTCAAATTTTAATGATAATTTTTGCTATTTCTTTTGTGTTTAAACTTAACCTTATTGGAGCTATAATTATACCACCTTTGAATTTTTTCTTAAAACTTTTAATCGGAATTACTTTATAAAAAATAAAAAAGTTATCGTTTGATCAAAGATCAAGCCGATGCATAGGAGATAAATTATGAATTTACAAGAAGTAAAAAAACTTATTGAAGAAAATCAGATAAGAACATTAGATCTGAAATATTCCGATCTGGCGGGAAACTGGTATCACATATCATGTCCAGCAAGAAAACTGGAATATGTTCTTAAGAATGGAATACCATTTGACGGTTCAAGTATCCCCGGGATGAAATCTGTGGAAGCAGGTGATATGATACTTCTGCCGGACATCACCACTGCTATTGTTGATCCGTTCATATACCATCCGACTTTGAGAATGCTGTGTACTATCTGTGATGCTGATACCAGGATTGGTGTTCAGAAGGATCCTAGAAGTCTGGCTAAAAGAGCTCAGAAATATCTGGAAGGAACGGGAGTAGCTGATGAATCATATTGGATCCCTGAATTTGAATTTTATCTCTTCAATGAAGCGATAATTAATAATGGAAAATTTGCTGCCGGCTATAAGTTTACTTCATCAGAGAACAAAAATGATCTTCCCGGCGGATACAAAGATGTGGATGGAACGGCTGTTGCCAACAGAAAAGGTTATCACATAGATGTTCCATTTGATAAATACGCAGATGTACGAGAAGAGATGGTTCAGCTTATTGAAGATATAGGTTGTCCGGTAAGATACCATCACCATGAAGTGGGTCTCTCTTCCCAGCAGGAAATTGAAACTGAACTTCTGGAATTCAGTCTGATCACAGATAAAATGATGTATATAAAGGATATTATCCATAATTGTGCTCTTAACAATGAATTAACAGCAACATTCATGCCTAAGCCGATCTACCAGGAAGCAGGAAATGGCATGCACTTCCATATTCAATTGAGAAAAGGTGGTGAAAATATTTTCTATAAAAAAGATAATTATGCTGATCTTAGTGATGAAGCACTTTACTTTATTGGCGGAATATTAAAACATGGCCGTTCTTTAACTGCATTTACAAATCCAAGTACTAATTCATTCAAACGTTTACTACCAGGATTTGAAGCTCCGGTAAAACTATTTTTCGGACTGGCAAACCGCAGTGCTACAATTAGAATTCCAAAATATGCAACCAGCAAAGAGATGAAGAGAATTGAATTTCGAACCGGAGATGGAACTTGCAATTACTATCTTGCCATGAGTGCTTTGTTAATGGCTGGAATTGATGGGATCAAGCATAAAATAATGCCTACAAAAGAGAATGGATACGGACCTTTTGATGATAATGTGTTTGCCTGGAATGAAGCGCAACAGGAAAAGTTACATTCAATTCCAACCAGCCTGGGAGAAGCACTGGAAGCATTGAAAGAAGATAACGATTATTTACTGGCAGGAGATGTTTTTAATGAGGAACTTATTGATACTTGGATAACAGAAAAAATGAAAGAAGTGGTTGCTGTGAATAATAGACCACATCCATTCGAGATGAATCTTTATTATAGTTTGTAGGAGATTAATTCAAATACAATAGTAGAAGAGGCAGATCGGTGATCTGCCTCTAATTTTTTTAATTACTCAGTAACTTAACCATTAAACCTACAAATATTTAAAATGAAAACCCAATATTTAAAATAGTTAAATCCATTATAAAAGAATTACTATTCATTCCATAACCATTGAATATGTAAAAATTGTCAGTATCGCCAATTAGTGGAAACGCAACATTGATCTTATTATTAATAAAAAGTTTTTCACTAATTTGGGAATGCCAGCCAAATGAAAAAGATACACAACCAAAATCATAATCTCGTTCGATGTTATCAATATTATCATACAAATAAATATATCTAATTCCATATTCAAAATAAAATCGTTCACTTTTTCCCAGCCAATTTCGCAACTTAGCATCTAAAGAAATATAAGTCGTAAAATTGCCATAAATATCTCTACCATTATCTTTTGTATATGTGAAAGGAATTATCAGGTCTTTATCTTTTATGAAATTCAGGTAAGTCAATTCTGCATTTAAATGTCTATTCTCTGCTGCATAATTTATCATATATTTAATTGGATTTACTTCGATAGCATATTGATTCTTAGATTTATTTATAGAATTATTCATTTGTGAATCTTTAATACTAAATTTTGGATTATGATAGACTTGTTTGTAATCAGGATTACGAAAGTCTCCTAAATGTAAAGAGAGAAATACTCCACCGAAGATCTCTTCCAAATTAATATTTACAGTAAAATTGAGAGATGTTCCCAAAAAGCCGAGAAAACCTTTGTTAATACAAATATCCAAGGGAATTCCGAAGCCCGAGCGTTCAATCTTTTCATATGTTTCATAGTCGGTGTAATCTCCTCTTCTAGTTTGAGAAAAATAACTTAATCCTGATGATATGGCAATAAAACCGGCAGATTTGGAATTAAAACGATAGGCTTTTCCGTAAAGAAGTGCGTATTCAACATTTGAATAGAAACTACTGGTTACAAAAGCTTCAAATATATTAATATTTACATAATTGCGTAAAGCAAAATAATTATCATTGCTTTGATGTGAGATAGTTATCTGGTAAAGACTTCCAAAACCTAATGAAACAGAGTTTGTTCCATAATATGGGATTTCCAAAGCTATGAGAGAGCTGATGTTTATAAAGAGCAAAAGTGCAATTATAAGCTTTGAGAATTTAAGCATATTTGTTTTCCTCTTTTATTTGATTTAGTTTAGACTATTAATTAAATTGCATATCTATAATAGGAGCGTCAAGAAATAATTAAAACACGAAGAATAATTAGAACATTTCAAAAATTTAACCACTTAACTTATAATTATTTTCTAATTGACTCATAATGATAATTTATGTAAATTCGCTTGTGTCTTGTAGGTTATAATTTTATCTGGAGTAAAATAATGATAAAAGGTAAAAAACGAATATTCATATTCAATGCAATTTCATTTGCTATATTATATGGATCAGTATCATTTAATAAAGAAATATTAAGACCCCAATATGGGCACAACCACTTTGTTGGATTCTTAACCGGATGCTTTCCGAACTTTATTGCCGCTTTTATTATTAGTCTTTGGTTTGTGAATGCGGTTGTTGTAAGAAAACCTAAACATGACCGCTTAATTGTTTATATTAGTTCCGTTGTTGTATTTGTAATTTTGGCAGTAGAAGAAATCAAACCTATGTGGGGAGCCAGCACATACAATGATCTGTTTGATATCATTGCCAGCGGAGTAGGATCATTATTGGCTATCTCAGTTTTTGAAATTATTGTTTCAAGACGGGAAAACCGTAGCAATAAAAAAGTGTTTATTGTAAAATAACTGAAAATGAGAAATAAAAACATTGAGAATACAAATAAAATAATCCAAAAAGTAAAATCTATATTTCATCCAGAGTATTATCGTGGCTGGGGAAAAACTAAAAAATACTTCGAAGGATGGTATTACAAAGTAGTAAATGCAGAAGAAAATAAAATATTTGCGTTTATTCCCGGTATTTCAATGGATGAAAACGGGACCAAGCAGGCATTTATACAGGTACTGGAAGGGAAGAATTTAAACTCTAAATATAACAAATTTGATGTGCAGGAATTTCTTCCTAAAATTGGAAAATTTGAAATTCAGATAGCGAGTAATTTTTTTTCAAGTGAGAAAATTATACTGGCTTTGCCAACAATAAAAGGAGAGTTGAATTTTAAACATCATGTGGACTGGCCCAGTAGCTGGTATTCTCCCGGTATAATGGGACCATTTGCTTTTGTTCCATTTATGGAATGTTATCATGGTATTTTAAGTATGGATCATATCATTCAGGGGCAATTAGTCATCAACGATGAAACGGTTGATTTTACGAATGGAAGAGGATATATGGAAAAAGATTGGGGACATTCTTTTCCGAGTGCATACATTTGGATACAAACTAACCATTTTAGTAATTCGGGAATATCATTAATTGTTTCGGTAGCAAAGATTCCGTGGCTGGGATGTTCTTTTGTTGGGTTTATTGCCGGACTATGGTTTAATAATGAATTTTTCGAATTTACAACTTATAATTTTTCCAAACTTAGTAAATCAATTGTCGACAATAAGGAAGTAAAGTTAGTGTTAGAAAACCGGAAATATCGATTAGAAATAATTGCTCATCGCAAAACTGCAACTGAACTTGCTTCACCCATTTCAGGGTTTATGGATGGACGCATTAGTGAGAGTATGACTGCTGAAATAGATGTTAAATTATATGATAAGAAAAACAAAAAAATATTTTTTCAAGATACAGGTAGAAATGCCGGACTAGAAGTAACGGGGAAAATACAAGAAATAACTATCTGTTCATAAGTAAACGAATCGTCATCAATCAATATTGTTATTGACTTACAAGTTTCGTTTTCTCAAATTCGGTTTTGCTATAAATAAATTGCTTTAAAGGAAACGGAATAGAGTTTGAAAGTTGAATTAAAATTAGATGATGACATGAATACAATAACTTTTTTCGAAAAGTTATTGTACTCATTTTTTAGATAACTATAGGTTAGTTATGTATTCATATATAGTTGGCGCAGTGTGCACATGTTATGCCTATTTGTTGTAGCATAAAGTTTAATTTCTTGACTAAAAAAATAGTAAAGAAGTGTTGAAAAATATGATTAAAGGAGATAGTAAAATGATAAAGGAAAAATATACGCAATTGTTGTTATCCTGCGAAATGGAAGGAATAACAACAATAGGTGTTACACGCAAGCTAAGCGAAATAGTGACTGCTCCGTAAGTACTCAATATAACGTAAGTCTAAAATAACAACGTATGAGAATTACTTTTTTAGGAACAGCGGCAGCGACTTCATGTCCTTTGATGTTTTGTAGATGCGAAGTTTGTGAAAAAGCTCGAAAACTAGGTGGCCGTGATTTTAGAAAGAGGTCATCTTTACTCATCAATAGAGATTTACTAATTGATCTTGGTCCAGATATTATGTCCGCTTCTTTCATGCATGGGATTTCTATCGCAGACGTTAAATATTGTCTGCAAACTCACTCGCATTCTGATCATTTTGACGCATCTCATTTGAGTACTCGCATTCCTGAATATGCAACTGAAAATGTTCCTAATCTTGATCTCTATGCTTCAAATGCTACCCTTAATAAAATGTCCGAGATGTTAAGAGCAGAAGGCTACATCAAGGATATTCTTGATCCTGTAGAGCAGAAGCGATTATCCATTAATGTTTTCCCCATAAAACCTCTTCAATCTTTTACAGCAGATAAATATCAAATCTCTGCATTTTCAACGAATCATGATAAATCAGTTGATTCGCTTTTGTATGCAATAACTGAGAATAATTATACAATTTTCTATGGCACTGATACAGATTTGATTCCTGAAGAAACATGGAAAGGTTTCCATGATAAGAATTTGCGATTTGATATTGTCATACTTGATTTAACATACGGACCAAACATTGATGGGGGTGGACATTTGAATGCTAATCAGTTTATTGATCATATCCAGAGAATGCGAGATGAGAATCTTTTGAAAAAGAATGCTCGTATTTTCGCTACACATATATCACATGAAGGAAATCCTATCCATTCTGAAATGGTAGAATATGGCAAGAAATATGGGTATGAAGTTGCTTATGATGGTTTAACAATATGATCTCAAAATATTTTTATGAATATACGTAATAAAAAACCAACAGCTCATTTAATATGTGGATTTATTGGTGCAGGAAAGACCACATTTTCTAAAAAACTTGAAAAAGAAACTGGTGCTTTGAGGTTTACCAAAGATGAATGGCTCATACGCATTATAGGAAATAATCCAACCATTGATAATTTTGATGTTTACGACCAAAGGATGACCGATTTAGTTTTTGATATTGCCTTTCGATGTTTAGAAGCCGGTAATGACATTATCCTAGATGATGGAATTTGGGTAAAATCTCAAAGAAAAGAGATTCATGATCGTGTTAAAAAAGTTGGAGCTATACCAAAACTTTATTACCTCAAAATTTCTGATGACACCAGAAAAGAGCGAACCATTAAGCGTACCGAAAATCCACCAAAGGATGCTTTTAAAATTGACGAAACAGTGTATGAATCTTATAAAAAATATTTTGAAGCTCCAACTGAGGATGAAGAACCCATCATAATTGAAATGAAATTTTAAAATAAGACTGATTTTTGATAGAATAGGCATAACAAGCGTATCAGCGGCAGGGGTTGGCGGGGTTCGTTTCGGCTTGAATCTTCCGATTCAAACCTTTGATTGTCCGTTTGTAGTGAAGATGCTCGGGAGTCCGCTGCATACGCAGAACATTACGTGGAAATAAAATGGAGCAGATCACTCTACTCCAATTATTAATTATTAATTTTTACTTACTAATTATTCTTCTATTACTTCCACATTGGCACGCGGGATAGTAACTTTTTTTCCGTTTTCAAGTTCAGCTTCTAAAATACGGACCATGGTTTCACTTTCTACTTTAGTAAGTTTTTCCGGTAAGCCTGTAACTTTTCCGATCAGTCCGAAATTTGGCTGGCGGATCACGCGAATAGTTGTGCCGACCTCTAAAGTTGCCATCTTAGCTTCTTCCGCCTTCAGCTCATCCTTTTTAAATTCTATTGGAATAATGATCTCAGGGCGCATAACACCCGCTCTGATCTGGGTAATTCCGTGAATCGATGCTTTATGTCCCTCAAAGCTTTTTAGAAGGTTAAATGTATTATTTGCCATCTTGATCATACCGAAGCCTTCCGTGATCACTATGGTAAGTCCAATCTTTTCATGTCCGGTGATCGCAACACCGATATTGTAGCCCAGAAGTTTCTTAAGATCTTTATCATCAATACCTCCGGAAATAATACCCGATACACCAACTTTCTGTGCTTTCTTAATAACGTTATAACTGATCAATGAGCCACATACAATAACCTTATCTTTGCAGGTATCGTCAATTTGAGATGGTTTGATAATTTCTTCTGGTGTAGAAGCAAGCATTTTAATTTCACCGGAACGTTCACCACTGAGACCAAAGATTCCCTGGATATAGGCAGATTTATTTTCAATTATAACGCCTTCTTCTTTTATAACTTCAACAATTATGCCATCAATAAAAGCTTTTACTTGAATGGGAATTTTTGGTTCACGCAGAAGCATCTGTCCGGTTAATTTAGAAATATTTTCGATTTCACCATCGAGTGGCGATTTTACGGATGTTTTAAAGAAACCAAAAAATCCGTTCGTTTCTGCCATAACCTGTCCCTTTTTAAGTTTATCACCTGCTTTAACTTTAAGGTACTGTCCTAACATTTCAGCAGGAACACTAAGTTTATTAGCTAGATTGAAGGGAACTACTTTACCGGGAAGAAGTGTTTCTGCAACTACATCTTCCGCTTTTACTTTATCGCCTTTTTTAACTAGAACTTTTCCTTTAAGAGGAAGAATTCTATCTTTCTTTAGAACTATACTTTTTGTTACTGTTAAACCTGGGGAATATGCTTGAGCCATTCTAACCTCCTATAAAATTTCTTCAGGATAAACATCAAATTCTTTCATCCATTTCTTAAGTAGCGGAACACGTTCAGAAGTTTCAACCGGCAGTGAGAATGGTCGTCTTCCACGAGTATCCAAAACTATACCAACGACACCACCATGCAGTTCACAGGAGATCTCCTGATTTTTACCTGCACCAATATCCAATCCTTTACCCGGTTTTAATGTAGCTTTTGCTGTCTCGCCGACACCGCAAGGCATAAGCCTTACTTCACCGAATGGGATACTTTCTTCAAATACTTCTCCATTTGGAAGTTCAAGTTTTGCAATGAGAGCAGTTTTACCAGGCTTCATTGTGCCAACCGGAGCTACGCAGCTTCCAAGATAGATAAGACAGTCTTTTTCAAATACTTCTGTTGCTGCCTTTTCGCTAATCTCTGCCAGAACACCAAGTTGAGGCATCATGAAGATACTATCAACAGCGAGTCTGGTAATTCCTTCCGGCAGGAAAGCATCTATCAGCATCATTACAGATTGGTTTCTGCGTGGAGCGTGTGACATAACACCACCGGAACCAACAAGAAGATCCAGGCTCATCATATTCACAATACTTGCACCGGATACTGACTGAGCAAATGCATCAGCGATCTCGCGTTTTTTCTGTCCACCCTTTAAGCCTACTGCAAATTCCTTATGTTGGATAAAAGCGTATCGTAAGGCTTCTTTGGCAATTGCTTGCTCTAGAACTAGTTCTTCCAGTTTTTGTGGTATTGTAGTTGGGCGGATCATTTTATTTTTTATCATATTAAGAAGTTCAGATTCATCGATATCAAACGGTACCCAGCGCAGGATATTCTTTAGTCCAGCAGTTGCCAGCACATTAGAAATACTATAACTCATTCCCAGGTTAGCGCTCACGGTTCTATTAAATACTTTATCTTCGGTAAATACAGAGAAGACATCGGTAGTTGCACCGCCAATATCAACTCCCAGAACTTCGATATTATTAATTTTAGCAATTGTTTGCATAATGTTTCCCACTGCTGCAGGAGTAGGCATAATTGGAATATTCACTAGTTTACCGTTTATAGGACCCTTTGTCCAACTCATAAGTTTATTGTATCCCGGAGCTTGAGCCATAACGTGCTCCATGAATAGATCATGGATCTTATCTCTGGCAGGACCCAGATTTTCTCTTTCCAGGATAGGGCGGAGATTCTCGGTAATAATGAGGTCTGTTTTGTTTCCGAGTGTTTCTTTGATAATATCTTGAGCTGCTATATTTCCTGCATAAATTACCGGAAGTTTATAACTGGAACCAAGACGTGGTTTAGGATCGGCAGCACCAACAAGTTCTGCAAGTTCCGCTACGTGTTTTGTAGTTCCACCATCCACGCCGCCTGCCATGAGAATCATGTCTGGACGCAGCTGGCGGATCCTTTCAATCTTCTCATAATTTGCTCGTTTATCGTTACTGGCGATAAGGTCCATCACGATTGCTCCTGCACCTAAAGCAGCACGTTCTGCGCTTTCTCCGGTCATCTTAGCAACAACACCTGTAACCATCATTTGTAAACCACCGCCGGCACTACTGGTAGACACATAAGCATCCACGCCTTCACCATCTTTTTCAGATAGCCAGATAGCTTCGTCCTTAATAAATTTAATGCTGTTGTCGTTATATTTCAAACGTGCAAGTTCTTCTAATTCAGTAACCGCATTAACAACACCTCTTGTTACATCATTTAATGGTTTTTCCACAGTTGTAGGTGCTTCACCACGAACTGTTTGTCGGTATTCACCATCGACATACTCAATAAGGATCGATTTAGTTGTTGTGCTTCCGCAGTCGGTAGCAATAATCCTCTTAAGCTTCTGAGTATTGCCCATATTTTCCTCCATATTACAATTTATTTTTCTTATCTTTTTTTTTAATTTTAAAGAACTGTTTTATCTTGTTATTTCTTCTTTTCCGTTTTAGTTTTTTTTCTTTACGTTCCTCGCGGTACATATCCACATCAATTTCGTCAATGCGTTTTATAAGAAGCCGGACATATTCTTCATTTTCCAGTAATACAGCAAATTCTTGATACTCTTTCGGATTGAAAATAATTTCTGCAAAGGGAGCCAGAAAATGCATGAGCTGGCTGCCAATCCTGGCAAGTGGACGCAAGGATTCAATCGTCATTATTGCAGGTGCTGCCATTTTTCTTTTAGCAATGAAATTCGATATTTTTTCTATCAGCTCAACTGCTCTTTCTTCGCTTATTTCCAGAATCATTTAATTTCCTAAAATACTAAATTTATAATTTCCGGTAAAAAATCTGTTAGCGCTTTCTGTTGTCAAGACATAGATTACGCTAAGTTTATTAATTATGAGAAGGTTAGTTAGCTTTAGATTAATTTGAATATTTATCGTGAATAAAGTGTAATCAGGTCATTTCTAATATTGGCTGGAACTAAGAGTGAAATATCCTTACCTTTTGCTATCATTTTTCTTATCATTGTAGAAGAAATATCAACCGATTCCATCTCCATGAAGTTTAATTTATCAACATACTCCAGTTTATTCCACATTGTTTTATCAATATCTGGGCGGTGAGCGACAATAAATTCAATATTATCCAAAATCCATCTATAATCGTGCCATTTTTTCAGTTCAGAAATAATATCGCTACCGGCAATAAAATAGAATTTATCATCCGGAAATATTTTATTTAGTCGCATCACAAGAAGTTTTGTATAGCTTGGAGTATCTGTTTCCATATCAAGACGGGAAATTTCAAAACTTGGTTTGGAAGCTATTGCTTTCTTAGTTAGATCGTACCTTATTTCTATAGGTGGGATGTTGCTGTGGTTTTTTATTGGATGATTGCCCGAGGGCAGAAAGAGTATCTTGTCCAGACCGAAAGAATCAAGGGCGGTTTGTGCCAATTTGATGTGTCCATTATGCACCGGATTGAACGAGCCGCCCAATAATCCAATTTTCATTATTCTATCTTTTGTAGTTCAGATATAATTTTTTCCGCTTCATCTGTTTGAGGATAACGATTAATAAGTTTCTGTCCTGTAAGATCTGCATTTTCAAAATCATCTCTTGCCAGATATATTTTTGTAGCAAAATAAAGAGACATTTTGTCAGGCTCATTGTTATTTCCCAGTTCTATAATTTCATCAAAATACATCAATGCAGCACTGTAATCAAATAGTTTGTAATAAGTATAACCATTGTAATAGTTTTTCATCAAAAGTTTATACTGGCATTTTTGAATGTAATCAATTGCATCTTTCTTTCGGCTGTCAAAGGGGAATTTTTCTATGAATGTTTCGAAAGCTGCAATAGATTTGTTGGTCTCATCCTGTGTGTAATGAGGAGATAAAGATTCATTGTAATAACATATCCCAAGCTGGAAATAAGCTCTTCCGATGTCTTTGTAATCCGAGAATAATCGTATCAGCTCTTCATATTCGAATCTTGCTTCGGTGAATTTGTTCTGATTAAAATTGCAATCTGCCAATTTCATTTGAGCAACAGGCGTATAAACTGAGTTACGTTCAAAAACTACTTCTGTATAATATGGGATCGCTTTGCTGTATTTTTCTTTTTCAAAAAGTTCATCTGCAATTTCCATCTTTTTTTCTACAGGTATGGTTTTTGACATCTTATTGTTGCTGCATCCAAAGAGAATTAATAGAACAATGATCAGAAATAATATTTTTTTCACAATTTACTCCGGTTTAGGCATTCTCGAAAAATGCTTTATAAGCTTTGTATGACGAGTAGACATCAGCTTTACTGGTCAGTTCATAAAGTGAGTGCATTCCTAAAACACCAGGACCGCAATCAATAACTTCTGCACCATATTCAGCCATAAATTTGGCTATAGTTCCACCACCACCTTCATCTACTTTACCAAGTGCTCCTGTTTGCCAGCACACATTTTCTTTATTATAAATATCTATTATTTTGGAATTAAATTCTGCATTTGCGTCATTCGATCCGCCCTTACCGCCACTTCCGGTAAACTTGGTTACACTTACTCCAAATCCAATGTGTACAGCGTTCTCTTTTTCGTGAACTGATGGAAAATTTGGGTTAATTCCTGCGTTTACATCAGCAGATAAAACCTGACTGTTTATAAGTGTCTTTCTTAAGGTTAAGCTGTCGTAAGCTTCACCATTGTGTTTAAGAAGGTCAGCAATAAAATCGATGATAAAAATAGATTTTGCTCCGGTATTTCCATCACTACCGATCTCTTCTTTATCAGCGAGATATACAATTGCAGTTTTCTCCAATTTATCTTTTGCATCGAATATTGCACTGGCAGAAGTGTAGGCACAAATCCTGTCATCTTGTCCGTAGCTGAGAACCAAGCTTTTGTCAAGACCAGCATCACGCGCTTTTCCAGCTGGGACTAACTCGATCTCAGCACTTAAAAAATCTTCTTCAATTATACCAAATTTTTCATTAAGCAAAACTAGTGCATTCAGTTTAACTGCTTCTTTTGTTTCTTTATCTTTTGGATACGGGATTGAATTAAAAATAAGGTTCATTTTCCCAGCGTCAATTGCTTCACCGATCTTTTTTGTATATTGAACTTTTCTAGCTAAGTGAGGTAGAAGATCCGGCATAACAAAAACTGGGTCTTTTTCATCCTCGCCAATTGTGATCTTGATGCTTTCACCATCTTTTTTAATGATTGTTCCATGAAGAGCAAGTGGAGTAGACATCCATTGATATTTTTTAATTCCACCATAATAATGAGTTCTCATCATTCCCAGAGTTGTGCCACCATCTTCATAGAGTGGGTTTTGTTTTAGGTCAACTCTTGGCGCATCGATGTGTGCCACGATAAGGTTCACGCCTTCTGAAATTGGTTTCTTGCCTATAAATGCAATACCTGCATTTTTATTTCTTGAAACACGAAATACTTTTTTAGATTTTTTTCCATTATCAATTTCTTTATAACCTTGTTTTTCTAATTCTTTAACATAGAATTCGATAGATTCACGTTCAGTTTTGCATTCATTAAGAAAGTTTTTGTAACCTTCAGAGAAATTAAAAGCTGCTTTCTGCTTTTTAGCAGAAGCTTCATTCCAAAAGTTTTTTCTTGAATAAATAAGTTTCTTTTTAAGCTCTTCTGTTTTTTTCATTCTTTCCTCTTTAGTCTATTTTATTTCTAATATTTCAAATTCTCTTTTGCCAATAGGTGCAATTACAGTAAAATTATCACCAATTTTTTTTCCTATCATGGGCTTTCCAATGGGAGATAAAATAGAAATTCTCTCATATTCATCTTCTGATTCATATATCTCATCAACGCCTACCAACTGCACTTTTCTTAGAGAATTATCTTTAAGTTCCTTCACTAATACTCTAGCACCAAATCTCACAGCATCTTTTGGAATATTTACAGTGTCAATAACTTGCAAATGCTCAGTTCTCTCTTTCAAGCGGTTAAACTCATTTTCTAGGAATTTTTGTCTTTCTCTGGCTGCATGATATTCTGCATTTTCACTCAGGTCTCCCATCTCGCGGGCAGTTACCACTTGTTTAATCACTATTGGCCTTTCCTTGATAAGTTTCTGTAAACGTATTCTAAGACGCTTCATTCCTTCTTTTGTTATATACTGGGCCATTATTTTTTGCCCTTTCTACTTTTTAGTAATTTTTGTCCATGCAAACCAATTTTTTTTACCTTAATGTTACCACTGTGTGACCATGTATCACAAATTGTTTGAATGTTCTCATCATAGCAGCAAATAGCTTCACAAAGTATTTCTGCAAAGATCGGATTTCGTGTTGTTTGATAATTGTGATAAACAGATAAATAGAGTTCTTTATCTTTTTTATAGACAGCTTTTAAGAATTTGGAGTTGACTTTTATGATATTTGGTGTTGCATAAAGCCATGATGTTTCCAATTTCTGAAAAATGGGAATAATGAGTTCGGTATCTTGTCCGATAAGTTTATTTAATAATTTTGTAATGCTTTCTTCTAATAATTTATTATCCTTTTTTACCCAGTTAATTATCAAGTCGATATGCTCTAAAGCATCTTTTTTTAGGAGCGGATATATAACTTTGTCCATCACCAGATTGCATGTTTTTTGATCATGAGTATTAAAGAAGAAATCCTCTATATAGTTCAGGAATAATACCGGTTGTTTTTTTATTGCTCGAGCCATAATGTAGGCAAATATCATTCCGCCATGTTCGCCTTTTTTCTTTAATAGATAATCATAAAAATCAAAGTATTTATCAGCATATTTATAAATTTTAGCTGCTATTGTTTTACCAACCAAGGTTATTACAGCGTGTGGAATATTGCCGTCAATTCTTTGTGGATATGCATTATAAACTATATCAATATCGTAATTTCCCTTGGGAAGTTTCCGCTCTATAAAATCCTGGGTATCCATTTTTAATCTTTCTTGCCAATCTAATGAAATCATGATCGTCTCCTTTAAGTAACCTAATTAATTATTATGATCTTTCCTTTACGTGAGTCTTTACCCATTCTAAGAAGATAAAAATATATTCCGGAAGAAATTCTATTACCGTAATTATTCTCACATTTCCAACTGAAGTAGGGCATCAGATCACCTATATTATAAGGACCCACTTTATTCTCAAAGATCAATTCTCCATCTAAATTATATATCCAGATCTTTCCGGAAACATCAGTTGGAAGATTGATAAAGTTGACCTTATCAATTAGACTTTCACTGATATTAAGCGGATTCGGATAAACTATCATTTGTTTTAAATTTCTAAGACCCAACATAGATGTCAAGCTGAAATGACATTTATTGCCACTATTAGAAATTACATTACCAGCCAGATCTTCAAGGTCGTCCACTTTTAGGAAATAAGGTTGATTAGTATATTTGAGTTCTTCTTTCATCTGCATCGAAACATAGCAGGAATCAGCTTCAAAATATTCTAAGCTTTCAATCTCATTGTCTTTATCTACAGCAGGCAAAAGAAGTGTATAATTGTTTAAATCCACAGCTGAAATTTCATCTAATGCCTCACTGAAAATAATATTAACGGTATTTGCATTTGAAGCTTTAACGGTAATTATTTCAGGTGGCGAAGTATCTTCTTCGTATTGGAACTGGTAGGGACCTTGAGAAACCGGAACACCGGTTTTGCCAGTTAACCCTGAAATATTTAAAAAATAATCATCATATTCTGCAAATTGGGTGTTGAATCTTAAGATCAAGGCGGTGTTCTGCTCGATCATATTTACTGAGACCGGATAGATCTTTTCTCTGCCAAATTCCACAGAAAAAATAGTTGAATGTATATTATTAACTTCCAGATCAAATTTTAGTTTTATTTCATATTGTGAGATCATGTTAATATTAATAAGCTCAGGAGCATAATATGGAATAGCTATTTCCCATGATGAGGGAAGACTCTCTTCCGGATTAAATGAACCATCAACGGCTGTAACCTGGTAATAAAGTGTATCTCCGGTGATAAGATTATCATCAATGAAAAAGTTCTGTGATACATTTGGTATCAATGTAACATCATCTTCAAATTTACGATAAACATTAAAATGATCTGCTCCGGCATGTTGCCATGATAAATATACAGACACAGAATCAAGAGAAGTAGCGGTGAAAAATTGCGGAGAGGAAGGACCTGTGAATTCTTCCATTTCTGAAATTAAAGCACTTCTAGTAATTCCGTTATCTTTTATATTTGTGATAATGAAAGCATTCTGAGAAGCTGTCTTACCGGAGAAAACAATCGTGTTAGAACTTGTTTTGGTAGAAAGTCCCTGCCAAATAGGTTGGAATTGCCCGTCAATATAATCTACAATATAAATATTTGGAGGCACAGCAATCACGATCTCATCATCTCCATCACCATCAATATCTGCTGCAGCTAGAGAATTTTTTGTATCGATCTCTGAAAATGCAAGATAGCCAAGTGATTGATATTCATTATTTAAGCGGGTGGTTTTAAAGAATTCGTAAAACGAAAATGATTTTGCAGAATCTGATGTATCTTGATTATAACCACCTACACAAAATTCTGATTTGCCATCTCCGGTGAAATCTCCAGAACAAAGATTATAGGCGTTTCCAACCGGTAATCTATGATCCCAAACCATTTCAAATTCACCAGTTTCACGCTCAAAGATCATTATGTCGCCATCTTTATCGGCTGCTAAAATATCAGGATAATTATCATTATCCAGTTTATCGCAAACCACTTTTGTAGAGAAGAAATTCTTCAGAGATGTTGGAGAATTATTGAAGATCTTAACTTCTCTTTCAAAAGTATCTCCATTTCTCTGATTCAGGGTGATAACACGATATGTAATCCCATTAGGATCCCCAGGGGGGATGGTTACATCTCTTACTAAGATAACTTCATCGATCCCGTCATTATCATAATCTGCAAAATTTGCACCAAGAGCACTATCATCAACAAAAATGGGTTGACTAGGATAATTTCCACTGGAAGTTTCCAGGATGAGTGGACGGTTAAATTGAATGCCTAGAATTTCCATTCCGTCAGCATTGGAATTTCCTATATCATTAGGCCAGAAAATTGCTGAGAATTCATGTTTTGTGACAAGCTGACCATTATTTAATTCAAGAATTTTAAGAGCTTGTTGTTCATTAACTGTTTCCAGGGCGAAAACTTCATTTTTGCCGTTTCCATCAAAATCATATGTTTTCTGGGTGCAGGTAAGTTTATTTCCAATAGCTGCTTGGTTAAAAGCATGAATATCAATAGCATCCTGATCTGTTTCAAATTCATAAGCATTATTAACAATTGTTTCCAGGTCACAAAGATTTTTTGCTTTAATATCTATTATAACAGTTTGAGGAAGTCCATCGATCTTAACTATTTGTAGTGAATCAGCATTCCCAAAATGAGGAATAAATTCAGTTGAAGGATATTGCCTAAGGAAGATATTTACATCTTCATTAAAGATAGCTTGAATATAATATTCTGGAATTTCTGCCGCATATCGTTTCATATATGCTGCAAATGCTGCATAGAATTCTGGAGCTGTTTGATCAACATGAATGGTTCTGAAATATGTATAATGCTGATTATCAGCTGTTATTGCTTCAATTTTTATTGTATATGTATCATCCAGCACAGAATTATCAACTACAAATTGTGCGATAAAATCATTTTCTACCATTTCGTAGTAGTAATCAATTTGCGGATCAACATCATGCCAATCTGTTGAAACCGGCATTTCTTCAGAAGTGTATTTAACTGAGTAGCGCCAGAAATCTGGACATTGTATAGTTCCAATAATATCAAAAGTAGAATTTAAACCAGTATTATCTTGAGGTATTGTTATCTCTATTACCGGGTAGGAAGTTTCTGTAAGTAGTGAATATACATCCAGAAGTCCATTTCCATATTCATGATCAAAACCTATTTCACCAAGATCGTTTGCAGAAGAAATGAGCCGTCCTCTTACTTCGGAAAAATTTAATTCGGGTTCAACAGATAAAAGAAGTGCAATTGCACCACTCACAAAAGGAGCTGCCATCGAAGTGCCAGATTGCTCCTTATAAAGATTTTCGGGTGTAGTATCAAATGTGCTTAAAACAAGTTGCCCCGGTGCAACTATATCTATTTGCGGACCATAACTGGAGAAAGAAGCAAGAGCCTTATATCTATCTACAGCACCAATAGCAAGGGTGGTGGATAATTGGGCAGGATATACAACTTGGTGTTCATTGGTTGCGCCTTCATTTCCGGCTGCGGCAACAATAATACTTCCTTTGTTATGGGCATAATAACAGGCATCGGCAATTATCTGGGAATAATTAGTATCTCCCCAGCTTAAGTTTATAACATCAGCTCCCATATCAGCAGCGTAAATTATACCGGCGGCAGCATCATCATCCTGCAGATAACCGCCATCCATAGATTTAAATCCTGAACGAACGATCAATAGTTTGGAATTCCATGAAATCCCACACACACCTTCTTCATTATTTGTATCGGCAGAAATTATACCGGCAATGTGTGTACCATGATTTCCTTCATCCTGGGGATCATTATCCTGCTGGAGATAATCACCCATGGCAATTGCGCTAAGCTCAGGAGCATCAACAAAATCCCAGCCATGAAAATCATCTATATAACCATTTTCATCATTATCAATGCCATCATCGGGTATTTCATCCTGATTTATAAAAATATTATTCTGTAGATCGGGATGTTCAAAATGAACACCGGAATCAACAATTCCAACTATGATTTGTTCATTCCCAACTGTGTAGTCCCAGCTTTGCGTAATATTGCAATTTTCAAGATGGATTTGCTGGACTGGAAACTCAGGATCATTTGGATATAAATATAACTCATTCAGATAGTTAGGTTGGAAATACTCAATTCCATCGAACTGGTAATTTTTAATATTTTCCCAGTTGATATCATTTGGAAATGTTGCTATAAAATATTTATTATCCGATTTTGGCAGGATTGATTTTAAATTATCAATGTTTCTAACAGTTAAAAAATTATCAAAACTCTCAAGACCTATTGTGTTATTGTTTACCAGTTTTGCAGTAGTAGTTTTAAATATGAGTTGATTGGGAACATAATCCATTCCAAAAAGAGAAATGGAAATTACCATTATCAGAATTATATTCCAACCCAACTTCATAAGACCACCTCATTAGAATTTATATGTTAAACCTATCACATGCACATCATTTATATGATATTCAAATGGTACGTATGCATAATCCATTGCTATTTTTTTTAAATTTATACCGAATCCGGCAGTAAAGTTCTCTGCATCGAAATTTAATTTATAACCCAGTTTGAAATCTAAAATTCTATTTAGCTTAATTTTTGTACCAAGTACTGCCCTAAACTCATCATCATCAATATGTTTTATCATTTTAAATTCAGTGAATAATTTAATTATATTAATATTGAATTTTTGGATAACTCCAAGTTCAAAGGAGATTGGAAGATCAATGGTTTCATTTTCCATTGCTGAAGTTTGTCCTAGATTTTTTATTGCAGCACTGAATTTCTGTCCTTGTATAAAGGAAAGGTAAGTGTAACCAATATCAAAAGTGTATCCATAACTTGAAGAGGTATCGATCTTTTCATAAAGTGCATTCGCATTAATTCCAGCATATTGGTTTGGAGTGATTCGGTAACCGAAATTAAGGGAGAATATCAAATCCATCGGGTGGAACTCACCAGTAATAGTTCCATTATCAGTTGTATTTGTTAGCGTTCCATAGTCTAGATAGCGGTAAGCAACACCAAATGATGTTTTGCCATTTGTATTAACATATCCGGCACTATTCAATTTTGTATCGAATATCCAATAATTTTGTGCTATCGAGATAGCTCTTTGCTCTGCAAACAATCCCGCAGTTGGATTTAACATAAAAGCATAAGCTTCACCGGAAGAAAACGCCCCTGTTCCTGCTTGGGCTGCACCTTCCGCTCCTGAAGCTATCTTTAGTAACTGAAAGCCATATTCTCCACTGGTTTCAGCAGAAAGTATTACGGTTAAACTGAAGATGATTAGGATCATCAATATTTTATTTATTCTTAACATTTTTTCCTCCGTTAAGTGTTTCTAAAACGAAAACGTACTGTCTTTCTGAGGTTTCTTTTTGCTTTACCAATGAAGAATCTATTGGAAGAGCTTTCAGCCTTACTTCTCGCAAAAAGATGAGATCCTTCCAGAGAACAACGTGCAAGACTCGTCAGGATGACAGAAAACACTTTTTTATAACTTATAAATTTAAAGAACTAACTTATTTTTCTATAGCAAATTTTAGCTTTAAAACCTTCCCGTTTGCACTCAATATTGCAAAATAAACACCTGACGAAAGATCTGATGCATCAATATTGATTTTGGTATCGAATCCTACTTCACAAGAACTGATGTTTTCATAGATTTTGTTAGCTGCGATGTCAAATATTTTTATTTCTACATCTACATCTTGATATGTTTCGATCCGTAAAATTATTGTTTCAGCAGGAATCCGGGAGTGATAATTAATTGCTTTATTGAAAGTTGTGCTTAAAGGATTCGGATAAAAATATGTTTGAGTTTTATTAAAAACTTTATTTCCGCTTTCAGGTGGATCTTCCGATGGAGTAAGCAGTGATGCTGTTCTCTGAAGATTTGCATATTCTACACACCAAATTTCTGCGTCTATATCTTCTTGAGTAGCAGTGATACCGGTTTTATAAATTGTACCGTTATTAGAAGGGATGAATGCATCAATTCCCATATCCGAATAATCTGAGATCAATGGGCAATTCAAACTGCGGCTACCAAATGAGATATTATAATTTCTGCTTAATTCAAAATCATTAAAGTTAACATTATCCCACACACAAAACCTGTTGCGTGACATCGTTCCAAGTATTTCTTTCTCGTTGTCATCATCAATGTTTAAAGCAATGATTCCTGAAGCAATAAAGGAAGAATCAGGATCAATAAGTTCATCGCTTGGCTTAAATACATCACCGTTTTTATTAAATACAGCAAATGAATTTTCGCCACCGATCAATATCTCAAGAAAGCCGTTATTATCGATATCGCTTATTGATGGAATGGCGGTTGAACAAAGCGGAATTTCTTGTGGAAATCCTGACAGATTATTACCGGCTACATCAAAAACGTAAAGGATTGAATCTGAAGCGGTAATAATGAAATCATCAGAATTATCAAGATCGATATCTACAAGAAGAGCTGACGATATATTTGGATAGGGTTCTCCAATATCTAAAGGGAGTTCACTACAATCGTAATTGGGAAGGGTTATTTGATGTACTTTCCAATTATTATCAATAAAATATAGTTTATTATCTTTGTACATCAAGTTGGAGTTAATATGTTCTGTGGGTAATGTCTCAACTACCTCATAATTGTTGTTTAGGAAAATGATTTCAGAATCATTAGAATTATTATCGTGCAATGGAACAAAAACCCTATTTTCGCTGGTTTCATCAGGATTTACTACCGGTGATGCCGCCCAACTTCTGTCAATTTGGAATAAAAGGAGTTCTTTATAATCCACAATATCATTGTCAATTTGAAACAGCATTGCATTACTGCTTTCATCAGGTTGTGTTGGAATAAGAATGCTGTTCGTAAGGGGATCAAAAGCATAATAATTACAAATTTGTGAGGGGCTTGCAATAATGATTGGGAAATCGGGGTACAATAAATCATCTTTCCATAAATATATTTCTCCATCAGGCATTGGATAGAACATTTCATTTTCACCGTCTCCATCAAAATCTAATAATGCTGCAGGATATGGATTCTCTCCTAAAAATTCAGCATTAAGTGACCATTCATATACTACTGAAAAGGTCATAATCGAATCCGAGCTGCTTATATTACTTATTTCAAGAGGAATTCCACCATAATAACTTTCTGCTATCGGAGTAGAAAAAATATCATTGTGATAGTTTTTTCCAAAATAGGTATTATTTCCTTCTCTATAAGAATCATCTTTTGAACCGTAGAAACTACTAACTCCATGAAGTGTAGAATCAAGATGCTGGATTCCGTCAGCCTCTTCCAGATCTATTCCTTTATGGGAGGAATCACCGTTTACAGAATGAATTTCAAAATCAGGTGTGAAATTTTCGTTAATAATGTTTTCGTCAATATGCCAAATGAGAATTCCTGAGCCATCATTTTCAGGAGCAGCTCCAAATCCAAAACCCGGCAGATAAAAATCCCACTCACAACCGGCGTAGGAATTTTCCATAAAACTGAATTTTGGCTGTCCTGCATATGCATGTCCTGGAGGATAAACGTTTTGACCTGCGATAGTTTCAAATGTAAAGGTGGCTAGTGTGTCTCCACCAGCATTTACGAAAAAGCTTCCGTCCGGATTTTGTTGTCTATTTTCAATCAGGAAATACTCATCCTCAGAAATATTGATCTTATAAAGTTTAGGCGTTTCTTCATCTCCTGCCATAGGGAAAACAAGTGATAGATTCTCATAAGAAGAATTTATCTCTACCATATTATCATCTTCCCAGCCAAGATAGTAACGAGACCAGGCACAAGGTAGTGGAGGGACAAAACCATTTGCATTCCAAACACCCGTTCCCATAACTCCAAAACCGCCAATCCCATATGAACGCCCATTGTCTTTATTGTTGTCAAAAAGTGTAGGTAATCCGATCTGATGTCCAAATTGATGAGCGATAACACCAAATATTCCATAGATAGTATCAACATTTGGTACAGAATCAGGCTGCCATTCTGTTTCCGGTATAATTACAAATTCGGTTAGGTAGATGCCATCGTTTGTTTCAATGCCCGGGAAATCATCATTTTCAGGATCGAGTCCGGCTTGTAGAGATCGGCGCGAGAGAAATGTACTGATCAATTCGTCTTCGTTTGTTTCATTTCCATCAGCTTCTTCACCAGCTCCGGCATGAATGAGGATAATGGCATCGTAGTTATTGAAATCTATCTGGTCATCAATTAACTGTATTGTTTCCTGGGTGAATTCACAAATACGTTCGATCTGGAGATCATTATCTCCATAATATCCCATCGATTGAGTAAGAGTAATAATGTTATCCCATACTGTGTAGTTGTCTTCCGTGAGTACATAATTTTCATGAGAAGCATCAGCATAAAAGGAAGTCAGATGAAGAAAAAGACGTTCAAAATATTCTTTGTTATGAGCAAGTGAATCTGGATAATCGGGAACAAGATCAAAAGTGATATCATTGAATTCAACCATAATTGCTAGAATATTCTGGGGAAGTTCATCTCTGATTACCGAATTATTCCTACTATATTTTTCTGAAGAATATATTTTATAATTTTGATAGTCTGTTTTTCCCGGTACCGATGGCATTGCAGAGAGAAATGGACTGACAACGCATGCAACAAGAATTATTAGAATCAATCTTTTCATTTTACCATCCTGTTCTCACACACAAATGCCCTCCTATCGGCAAAGACAAGAGGGTTTTGAATTGTTTTTTTTAACTAACTTAAAAAAATACGTTTATACTTTTCCTGATAAAATATCTTTTTCATTACATTTGCACATACTCACAAACTCGTACTTTGGTGTCCATGAATTAGCTTTTGAACTACGAGCACGGACAAGTTTAACCTTCTTTATTTCCTGGTTACACTTAGGACAGATTATTTTTCCTTCAGTACTGATATCGTGAGCAAGTTTTGCAGAAAATGATCTTGTTTTTGGCATCTTACTCTCCTTATAATTCTATTTATTAAATTCTTTCAATATACTCAGATGAGCGAGTATCAATTTTAACTTTGTTTCCAATCTCAATAAAGAATGGTACTGTAATGTTTAATCCTGTTGATGTGGTTGCATTTTTGCCGCTAACTGAGGCAGAATTACCTTTTATGTTTGGCTCACAATCTGCGATCTCCTGAATTACGGTTGTAGGTAATTCAATTCCCAGGATATTTTTATCCGGATCAAGCTTCATGGCAACGGTCATATTTTCAATCAGAAATTTATCGAGATCACCGATAACTTCTTTAGGAACCGATATCTGCTCGTAACTTTCGATATCCATAAAAACATAGAAAGTTCCATCAAAGTAGAGATATTCTTTCTTTTCTTTATCAACTCTTACATCTTCTAATTTTTCACTGGTTCGAAAGGTGTTGTCAATTACCTTGCCGGTTTCTATATTCTTAAGTTTAGTACGCACAAAAGCTGCACCCTTACCAGGTTTGACGTGCTGGAATTCAATGATCTCATAGAGTCCGTTCTTGAACCTTATGATCAATCCGTTCCTGATATCTGATGTCCCCACCATACTATCTCCCTAACCATTTTTGATGTCGATCACACTAACATAATCTAACTATTTGCAATCGAGAAAGTTAAAAAAAAATATTGGTCAATTATGGCAAGAAAAATTTATAAGGAATGCTATAGGTAAAAATTTGCGTGATGATTTCATAAAATCATAATGGATTGTAACAATAAAAAGTTTATCTGTTACTAATTCTAAATAAATATTTAATTACAATGCTCTACCGATAGTAAAGACATAAACTTTATTTACCTGCTTTTCCTTTAAGGCAGCAGTAATCGAATTTACTGTAGAACCGGTTGTAAACACATCATCTACCAATAGAATAGTCTTTCCCTTAATATTATGTTTTGGATTTATTTTAAAAGCAAGTGATACATTAATCTTCCTTTGCTGTCTGTTAAGTTTTGTTTGAGTTTTAGTGAATTTCTTTCTAATTATCAGCTTTGGAAGGTGTTTCCAATTCATTCGTCTAGATATTTCATGCGTTAAATACTCAGATTGATTAAATCCACGAGAACGTTTTTTTACTCGATGAAGTGGAACCGGTACAATATAATCAATATGTTCAAAAGGCTGATATTTTTGAATATATTCTTGTGAAAATCTTCCAAAGAATTTTGCAATCCGTGTAATTTCATTATATTTAAATTCGTGGATCAAATTCTGCACAACTTTATTGAACATGAAAACCGAGCGAGCTTTATCGAATAGGAATTCATTAGTTTCGCAAACCCTACATTTTTCTCCTGTTTTCGGTGCTCCACAAATATGACAAATATCTTCTAAAAATACAAGTGATCTAGAACAATTTGAACAGATAAATTTTTCATTCTCTAATAAAAGCTCATTGCAATTTAAACATAATTTTGGAAAGAAAAGTCCGGTGAATGTTTGTAGAATATTCATCTTATTCCAATCCCTCTTCCGTCTCATCTTCAAAACTGTTTTTCTTCTTAGGTTTTACGGCAAATCCAAGTTGAACAAGATAAGGTTCATCTGGTTCCCAAGTCATTAAAGTCCATGAATATAATGTACGTAATTTTTTAGAATCATCTTTAAAAATTTCAATTTGTTTTTCAACTGCTTCGGCAGAAGTTGATCTACCATCTGATTGAGTTTTTTGTTTTAGTGCTTCCGATTTTTGTAATAAAGTCTCAAGTTTAATAATGAAATCTTCAGGAATAATATCGGGTTCATTTTGTTTTTTTTGCTTGGAAAAAGTTTTTAGCATTTTCCTTATTACAGAAATTTTTTCCTGCCTGTTCCTGGGAAATTTTGAGTCTATTCCATAAGGGTGCAGTATTTTTATATTTTCAGAATATTTATTATTGATAAGGCGTTTACATCGTAAATAATACTTGAAAGTTACTTCATCAATTTCTTTTAATTTCAAAAAAATATCGTTTGACTCACTTTTTTTTTCTTCTACTTTTTTTAAAATATTTTGCCATCTATTCAGAGCAGTCATTCCCCAGTCGAGTAATTCTTTTGGAAGTGACAAATGCCCCGACCAATCGAGAATATAATTCTTAATGATCTTTAATCTTTCAGTACGGAGTGAATAGATATCATTTGTAAAATAATTATCTTTAAATATTGCCATAATATCTCCTTAATACGCTACATGATTCTCATAAAACAAATAATTTAAATTTTGAATACATTTATTTGTCTTTTATAAGGATGGGGTAATGTAAGTCAAGAATAAAATATATAATACACTAATATTACTAACGGTATATCAATTATATACATGAAGTTATGACACACGATACTTTAAATTTATATGGATGTGTCTTCTGGTTTTATAATTTTGTGAGTTTGCTTTTTAAAGGTAAGCAAAATTTGTCTTAACACGCCATAAAGAATATAGATCGACATCCATATTATGAAGATAAAATAAGAAAATTTTATTGCTAAGATAACGCTGAAAATTGCTAAAGAAATAAAGAATTTAGATTCTTTTGATAATTTTTTCCCCTTCTCAAGTGGGAGATATTCTATCTTGCTTATCATTAAAATTGATACTAAAAAAGTAGAAATTAATAAAAAATCAACGATTAATTTTGCATCTGTAAAATAGGAATTAAAGATAATAGATGAAGCTATCATTCCAGCTGCTGCAGGGATGGGCAATCCAATAAAAGGTTCCTTTTTTGAAGTGGTTTTATTTTTTAGAGTGAATCTTACTAATCGATATCCCCCACAAAAAACATAGAAAATTGATATTGTTGCACCAACAATATGTACTTCATTCAATAAGCTAGAATAAGCTAAAAATCCTGGAGCAACTCCAAAGGTTACAAAATCTGATAAGGTGTCAAATTGAGCTCCAAATTTACTTTGTGCATTTAGCATTCTGGCAAATTTTCCATCTAAAAAATCACAGATCATTGCAAATCCAATTAACCAAGCGGCGGGATAAAAATTACCTATACTTATTAAATGAAGTGCAGATAACCCTAAAAAAAGGCTAAGAGAAGTGAAAAAATTTGGTACTAAGTATTTTAAATTAGCTGTATTCATTTAACCGCCAGAATTGTTTCACCAGCTACTACTTTAATGCCAATATTTATTTCAATTTTATAGTCGTTTGTAATCTCACAAATGCAAATTGCTGAGGATGAAATTATACCAATTAATCTTCCGGCAAGAGAAGATTGATCTTCGAAATAATTTGTATGTTTAGATGTTATTTTTACTATAATATTTTTTCCTGAATATCGGATATCGGCAGGCTGAAAAAATCTCTTTTTTATTGTAATTAAATTATTCTCTATCTTGATAACTTTTCCATAAATTGGAGAAAGAATTATCTCATTTTCATTTTCCGGTGGGTAATTTCTTCTAACTCTGAAACGGATTATTATAAATATATACCATATCAATCCGATAATTGAAAGATATTTAGCTTGATCAATCTCAAAGATCATATTTAATCCAAAACTAATAATCACTAATAAAATTGGAAAAATAGCAGCTTTATATTTTAGTTTTTGTATTTTTGTTAAATATTCAATTGGAGTATACTCTAACATTATTAAATTCCAATTCTACTAAAGATAAAATCAACGTTTCTATAATATCTTTCGTAGGAAAAAATATCATGTAGTTCTTCTTCAGAAAGGAATTCATGGATTTCTTTATCAGTAATAAGCAGCTCTTCAAATGGTTTTTTAGTATCCCAACATTCCATTGCATTTCTTTGAACCATAGCATAAGATCTTTCTCTGGAAATGCCTTTCTTGGCAAGCTCTAATAACACAACTTGAGAAAAAACGAGACCATTTGTAAGTTCAATATTCTGCATCATTTTTTCTGGATAGACCAGTAAATTTTCTATAAGCGGGATCATTTTATTCAACATATAGTTCATCAAGATAGTAGAATCAGGCAAGATTACACGCTCAACGGAAGAATGGCTAATATCTCTTTCGTGCCAGAGTGCATTATTTTCCAGTGCTGCTATTGCGTTAGAACGGAGAATACGAGCCATTCCACACATACGTTCCGTAATAATAGGATTACGTTTATGCGGCATTGCCGAGGAACCTTTTTGTCCTTTAGAGAAATTCTCTTCAACTTCTAAAACTTCGGTTCTTTGCAGATGGCGGATCTCAATAGATATTTTCTCTATAGTCGAGCCAATAATTGCAAGAGTGTTCATGAATTCCGAAATTCTATCTCTCTGAATAACTTGTGTAGAAATATTTACCGGATCAAGATCAAGATATTTGCAAGTGATTTTTTCAATTTCAGGAGAAAGATGAGCATAATTTCCAACAGCCCCAGATATTTGTCCGACAGAAATTACATTAATTGCATTTCCCATTCTGGTAATATTTCTCTGGATTTCATCAAACCAGAGTGCATATTTAAGGCCATATGTTGTTGGTTCTGCATGAATTCCATGAGATCTTCCAATACAGAGAGTACTTTTGTACTCACGAGCTTTCATTTTAAGGATCTCAGAAAATTTTTGTAAATCCCGAAGAATAAGTTCACCAGCTTGTTTAAGTTGAATCGAAGAAGCCGTATCAAGTACATCAGAAGAGGTCATTCCAAAGTGAATCCAGCGAGATGAAGGACCTACATATTCTGCTATATTTGTAAGAAAAGCGATCACATCGTGGTGAGTGATCTCTTCGATTTCAACTATTCTCTCAACATCAAAATCTGCTTTTTCAACGATCACATCTAGATCTTCTTGAGGAATCATGCCTAATTCATTCATGGCTTTGCAGGCTGCGATCTCTACATCCAGCATACATTGAAATCGATTCTGCAAATCCCAAATCTTGGACATCTCTTTCCGTGAATATCTATCAATCATAACACACCTCAAAACTGCATTTTTTTCAACTCGTTATTTCAATTTATTTATTTCTTCATTCGGATGCGTAATTTTGTCAATTTGAATATAAATAATTTCTTTTTTTTCTTTTTGGAATGTAATAGAGTTCAAGTCTTGTAAATAGTTAAAGGTTATCCTTGAAGAGCTTTTACCCTTGCTGATCTCGATGATTTTCATTTCATCAGAAAAAATAATTATAACATCATTTATTGTAATTTTATGATTCATAATTATTTCATCTTTCATTGCAAACAAATCTGTTAATTGGAAAAAAAATGATAAATCAATTTCTTCTTTACTTTCTGGTTTGAACTGTTCTATTTTCTGATCTGGAGTGCGGATCGTTAGAACAGAATCGTAATAGGCAGAAATAAATGGTGTCGATCGCATTCCGAATATTCCTGAATCGTAAATATCAATCCTGAAGGCGGAATTATTTTTTTTAATGGTTATGCCTTTTCGAAAGGCAAAATTTTTGTAATTAGCTTTGATAATTCCATCAATCCGGATATTTTCCCAGAATTTAAAGTGTGAAGAAAGTAATTTTTCTTTATCGTTATCTACGGACTTTATTAGAAATGCACAATTCGTAACAAATAATAATAATATAAATAAAAGAAAAAACTTATTCAATTTCATCTTTTTTTACTTTAAAAATTAAACCAATTCCAATCAAACTTGAAATTATCATCATAGAACTCAAAATTTGTCCCATTGTCATGAAACCAATCAAATGATCCAAATTTGCATCGGGCTGACGTACAAACTCAACCAAGGTTCTAAAAAGGCCATATAATCCGATCCAGCTCCAGAAAACTATCCCCGGCTTTTTTATTTTATGGAACATGATATAGGTAATTGTAAATAGTAATACACCTTCTAAAAAAGCTTCATAAAGTTGTGAAGGATGACGTGGAAGTTGTTGTGGATCTGCAGGGAAGATCATTGCCCAAGATACGTTTGTAACGCGTCCCCACAGTTCGCCGTTTATAAAATTTCCTATCCTTCCTAAGAAAAGTGCAACTGATGCAAATGGCGCAACAGGATCAGCCAATTGATAAAAATTATAATTATGTTTTTTGCAGAAGAAATACCCAAAAATTATTACGCCAATTGCTCCACCATGGAACGACATCCCGCCTTGCCATACAGCAAGAATTTGTAATGGATGACTCAAATAGTATTGAAAATTGTAGAATAGAATGTATCCAAGTCTACCGCCTATTATCACTCCAAGCATTAAATTAAAAAGAAGAGTTTCATAATCTTCTTTTTTTAATTTGATGTTTTTTCGAGCATAGCTTTTCTTAATAAAGATGAAAGCAATTAAAAATCCGATGATATAAAATAGACCGTACCAGCGAATTTCAAACATTCCAAGTTTTACAATTGTTGGATTAATTTTAGGGAATTGTAGCATCTATAATACCTATTTCCCAAGTTCTTTTAGTTTATTATACAGTATCTCAACAAGTTCTTCAGCGGGAAGCTCATGCTTTTCTCCATCTTTTTGTAGATCAGGAGTAAATATTTTAATGACTTGAGTAGGAGAACCATTTAATCCAATTTTTTCTTCATCTAATCCCAGATCTTCAGCCGTCCAGATTTTTAATTCAGTTTTCTTTGCATTTCTCTTCCCGCGAAGAGAAGGAAGACGAGGTTCGTTTATCTCCTTCACAACAGTTATGGCAGCAGGAAGCGGTATGTCCAATCTATCATAGCCATCTTCCATTAATCTTTGTAGAATTATTCTATGATCTTTAATTTCTTCAATTTTCTTTACAAAACCGGTTTGAGGAATTCCAAGATGTGTAGCTACGCCAGGTCCTACCTGAGCAGTATCACCATCAATTGCTTGTTGTCCGAATAAAATAATATCATATCCACCAACTTTTTTTATTGCTTCAGCTAGTGTGAGGCTGGTAGCCCAAGTATCAGCTCCGGCAAATTTACGATCAGTAAGAAGTATTATTTCATCGACACCGATAGCCACGGATTCCCTAAGAGCGGATTCTACTTGTGGAGGTCCCATACTGATTGCTGTAACCTTTCCGCCATATTGTTCTTTTAATCTAATAGCTTCTTCAATTGCGTAGAGGTCGAATGGATTGATAATACTTTCTACACCTTCACGGATCAGAGTATTTGTTTCAGGATCTATTTTAATTTCGGTAGTATCGGGAACTTGTTTGATACAAACAATAATATTCATTTTTGCTCCTGTTATACTTGTGCGTAGAATTCCTTAATATTTTCAATTACATAGTCTTGCTGATTTTTTATAATCTCAGAATATATCGGAATTGAAATAACTTTTTGTGAAATTTTTTCTGCAATTGGCATATCACCTTTTCTATAACCAAGTTTAGAAAAACACTCTTGAATATGTAAAGGTTTTGGATAATAAACTGCACAACCGATGTTGTTTTTTCTCAAATGTTCAAGCAATCTGTCACGATCTTCTGCGATCAAAGTAAATTGATTATAGATCGAAGTAGCTTTTTCATGAATAAAGGGTGTTTTTATTTGCGGGATATCATTCAAATTTTTATAATAATATTGCGCATTTTTTCGGCGAGCATCACTCCACTTTTTTAGATGAGGAAGTTTCACTTTTAGAATTGCTGCCTGTATCGTATCAAGTCGACTGTTCAACCCTACCCATTTATGAAAATATTGAGGATTTTCACCATGAACACGAAGTTGAATCAATCTTGCAGCTAGTTCATCACTATTTGTCAGGCACATTCCCGCATCACCCATTGCTCCCAGGTTTTTGCTTGGAAAAAAAGAAAGTGTACCAATATCTCCAATAGTTCCGGCAATTTTTCCATCATATTTGCCGCCAATTCCTTGAGCATTATCCTCAATTACTTTCAAATCATGTTTTTGGGCAATTTCCAGAATTTTGTCCATTTCGGCAGGTTGACCAAATAGATGAACCACAATTATAGCTTTGGTTTTTTGCGTTATTGCATTTTCAATTTTTTGAGGGTCTATATTAAATGTATCCGGTTTGATGTCTACAAAGACAGGTCTAGCACCAACTCGCGAGATCGAACCAGCAGTTGCAAAAAATGTAAAAGTTGTTGTAATAACTTCGTCATCTTCTTGTATTTCGAGAGCTTTTAGTGCGAGAACAAGGGCATCAGTACCGGAAGCACAGCCAACAGCATGATTGCACTGGCAATACTTTTGCATATCTTCTTCAAATTCTTTGACTTGCGGTCCAAGGATATATTTATGTGATTCAAATACTTTTTCCAGTTCTATTTTTATGTCATCCATTATTGGTTCATATTGCACATTTAGATCAAGCATTGGAACTCTCATATTGTTTACTACTCCTCAAAATAGTCTATCGTTCTTTTAAGAATTTGTTCAAGATTATATTTAGGTTTGTAATTGATCAATTTAATTACTTTTGATAAATCCGGTTTACGATGACGCATATCTTCGAAACCTTCTTCATAAGCATCTGCATAATCTATATATTCAATCTTTGATCTACTGTGAGTAAGTTTTTTTATCAGATGTGCTAATTCTTCGATGCTGATGCTTATATCATTTCCCAGATTAAAAATTTCGCCTATTGCCTGTTTGTTGCTCATTAATTTGATAAAACCATCAGTCACATCATCCACATCACAGAAACATCTGGTTTGTTTCCCATCACCAAAAATTGTTATTGGATGATTTAAAAGAGCATTCCTGACAAATTTTGGTATCACCATTCCATATTGTCCTGTCTGGCGTGGACCAACAGTATTGAAACATCGTACTATAACAACAGGAAGTTTCTTTTCTCTATAATATGCTAAAGCAAAAAATTCGTCTATCGCCTTAGAGGTACTATAGCTCCATCTGGAAATATGTGTAGATCCCAGCAATCTGTCATCTTCTTCTTTAAATGGGATATTATCACTTTTTCCATAGATTTCGGAAGTTGATGCTAAGAGAACTTTCTTTTTGTATTTATTTGCAAATTCCAAAACATTTTCAGCACCACCAATGTTAGTTTGAAGCGAAAGAAGAGGATTGTCTATAATATATTTTACACCTACTGCAGCAGCAAGATGGTATATTTGATCGGATTTTTTTATTAATCCTTCTAAAACACCACGATTCAAAATGGAATCAACTATATAATTGAAATCCGGATTTTTAGTTAAATGGATAATATTTGAATATTTGCCTGTCGATAGATTATCGATCACGGAAACAAAATGACCTTCTGACAATAATTTTTCTGCAAGATGTGATCCAATAAAACCTGCACCGCCTGTTATTAATATTTTCATTTTTTCCTCTTTAGTTATTTAGTTACATTTTGAATTATCAACACGGTTGTAGCTATTTGGGAAAAAACGAGAAATACATCTTTTGTAATTTTCCAATAATCTAAATCGCGTTTTTCTGGAACAAAAATCATATCTTGAATTTCTAATATATCTTCTTCACTAGGATGAAGTCTTTCCCCAGTATTTGCTTTTATTAATTGTACTTTTCTTTTTCGTGCGTTCCAGGAAAATCCTCCAGCTTTTTCGATGTAATAAGTATAATCCTTCCCAGGAACATATACTATAAGTCCAGGATTTTTAACCTGACCAGAAACTTGTACTACAAATGATTTTCTTGGTATATAAATATAATCATTACCTTTTAATAGTACATCTATTAAAGATTCTTTTGATTTCCATAGATTATCAAAATCTGTAGAAAATTTCCCGCGCATTTCACGAGATTTTGTTTTAAAATACTGATATTCCAATTCCGTCATATCTTCTACGAGCATTAGTTTGAGCCGTTCAAATTCTATGTCCTTGTTATCTTCTTTGCTGAGACGTTGAAGAAATGAATTCTGTAAATCAGCTTTGGAAGTTGGCCCACCACACATTCCCAATATTTCTAATAATGTTGTCGAACCGCCTTCAATCGAATAATATCCCGGATACAAAACTTCACCCTGTATAAGAATCTGAGATTTGTCATCAAATTCAGGGATATGTCTTATGTAAATTCTATCCCCAACTTCTAATTCTATATTTTCTGGAGATTCAGCATTACTTAATGCTTCTTTTACATTAACTGATATTCTTTCATTTTTTTTATCTGGTATATGGCGGAAAACTTCTGTCTTACAACAATCTGCATAATAGTCTAAACCGAGAGCAAATTCAATGATATCAGCAATTTTATCTCCCCTTTTGAATTCATAGACACCTTCTCTTTTAACAGCTCCTGTAATCTCAACATCTCCCAATTTGGGATGAACCAAAATGACATCACCATCTTGCAAAAAAGGATTATTTTGTAAATCGCCTACAATATTATACTTTTCAAGATCAACCAATAAAACGGTATTTTTTCGTTTAATTACAATATTTCGCATTGAATTAACCTGTTCAGTTAAAGCAATATTTTTTGTTTCTTCATCAGTTTCTTCTTCTAATAAAATCTGTGACGATTCCATTTTCAGAACTTCAGAAACCCTTGTAGATGGAGCTACTATATACACCCCAGGATTGTTTACTGCACCAACCAGAGAAACATGATATAACATTTCCGAAGAATTGAAATCGTTAAATTGGGCATTCAAAGTGAATGCTGTGATTATGAATATTATTACTAATATTGCATTTATTTTTCTAATTTTCACAAATGCCTCCTTAAAAACTCAAGAAAAAATCTTAACTCCAGCTATTTTGTCAATTAATATTACGCTTATCTAACTTAAAACTTTTATAATAATTAATAAGCTCAAATGTTCTTTCCAATAAAACCATACGTTCTACTTTAATTGAATTACTAAACTCAAAAATAATTTTAAAATTAATAGTGGTATCGAACCTTACTGGAACCTGGAATTTAGTAACAAGCTTGTTTATTTTATCTCTGCCAGGTAATCTCTTATTATTAAACTCTAGTATAACATTACTATTCTTGATTTTTAAAGATTTTATTTCTGTATGTGAAATTAACATTTGCAGTTTGTAGTATTGGCATGCAATTTTGGCATTTTCTGGAATAGGTCCAAATCTATCTAGTAACTCTATCTCTAATTGTGTAAATTGTTCAACGCTTGAAAAATCTAACATTTTCCGGTATATCTCTAATCTTTCTTTTTCATCGGTGATATACTCTTCAGGTAAATAATGATCACCCTCAATATGGATTAGTTCAACTTGTTCAGGTTCTTCTTTCAACCATTCAGTTCTCGGTTTTTCTGCTTGAATATTTTCAATTGCTTTTTCCAGTAAACGGTTATAGTAATTAAATCCAATTGAGTTTATAATTCCGCTTTGTTTTGTTCCCAAAAGTGATCCGGCACCACGTAGTTCCATATCACGCATTGCTATTTGATAGCCGCTTCCCAAGGATTCATATTCGATAAGTGATTCCAATCTTTTGCGTGCAACTTCATTCAGTTTGGGTGGAATGATAAGATACGCATAAGCACGCCGATTACTTCTTCCAACTCTGCCGCGCATTTGATATAATTGGGCAAGTCCGAACATATCAGTACGATTTATTATCATTGTATTAGCATTGGGAATATCAATGCCGGATTCGATTATTGTAGTTGCGATTAGTACATCGAATTTATGATGCGCAAAATCAAGTGTTATTCTTTCTAGCTGTTTCTCTGGCAATTGTCCATGCCCGATTTTAAAACTTACATGAGGAAGAAGTTCCTGCAGTTCAACAGCGATGCTTTCTATTGTCTGTACTCTGTTATGAACAAAGAAAACCTGTCCGCCACGGTCAACTTCACGGTTAATA
>Ga0307992_1000221_pt1 | contig 36578 bp, 51 predicted proteins | sample EllFjometagen133_FD_203162 | JGI IMG/M metagenome (GOLD analysis project Ga0307992, IMG submission 203162) | Marine microbial communities from Ellis Fjord, Antarctic Ocean - #133 | ecosystem: Environmental > Aquatic > Marine > Unclassified | place: Southern Ocean | collected 2014-10-08
GTATACAAACCATTTTCAGTTTGATATCTTTCAGCGAAAAAATCAAGGTCAAAAGGTATTCGTATTCTTTGTTTAACTTCTGCATCAATTGTTAATGCCATTATACAACACCCTCTTTAAAAGCTGGATAATTATTAACTGACCAATTACAATTATGATCTGTAATTGAAAGTTTTTCTTTTATATTGTCTAAATCATCCTCATCTAAATATTTAGAATATTCTTCTAAATAACTATTATAATTTCCTTTAATTAATGACTTAGGAATATTTAAAAATCCATTATGATACTTTGCATGTAAATCTGAAAGCAATGGCACAAATCCAACTATATTTTTAAAATGTAATTCAATTACTTTAACACATATATCAAAACTACAAAACGGTTTTTCATTTTCTAATTTTTCATTGACTAAAGATTTTACAATTGTAAATAAACTTGCTGGATGGTGGTGTACATCAATGTTTGTTTCACTCATATTTTCTTCTGTTATTGCGCAACTTTGAATTTGTAAAACATCTGTTATATAGTTTCTCCAAAGTTTATATTCTAAACATCCTCTTATCAACTTTTCACAATTTTTTATAAACTTATTATATTCACCCTCACCTTCAAATGTTTGTATTCTAAGTGTTAGATTAAACGGATAATTATCACTATATAATTCTAATCTTTCAACATTACTTTTAATTTCGTTTTCGTCCATTTTAAGAAATCCTATCTAAATAATCTTTTACAATTTGTTTTGTTTCACCAAAAATTCTTTTCTTAGATAATGACAATTTAAAAAATGGACTTGCAGATTTTTTAACATCTTCAAGTGTTTCATAAATTTTTAAAGAATTATCTCCTTTTCCTGATACAGAAGAATAAAGAAATTGATATGGAACAGAAGAACAAAGACCTTGAAACTCTTTCATACAAAAAATTGCTCTTTTATTTACATCATCAGCAGCTATAAATGAATTCCATCCCATCCCATGTAATTTTCTTATTCCTCCAGCATTTTTAAAAAAGTTGCTATCCGTTATATCAGCATAATTTAACATACAAAATACATATCTTTTATGAAATGTAGAAGCCCATAAAATATCTTTTTCAGGGTTTCCTGTGATTGATTTTTTAGATTTACTTGATAAAAAAGGAATAATTCTTACACTTCTACAAAGAGCCCAAAATTTTCTAATAATATTTCTCGAATGTTTAAGTACTAATGAATCTAGTTTACCTAAAGATGAATCTACCATAAGATAATCTGCTAATGAATATCCTTTTTTTATCTTTACAGGAAATGGAATAACTTTAATACCTACAATTTTTGTTCCTGTTGTAGTAGTTACTAATGTATATTCTGGCTCAACAGATATAGATTGATTTTGAGGTGTATCTACTTTTACAGTTCCAATATCTTTAATTCCTTTCATTGTATCAATAACATTTTGAACTGTGCCTCTTGCTTTTTTAGTTTTATATTCATCAATATCCAAAGGATGCTTTTCATTATAATTTATACCAAAGTGTTTTTTTATTCGTTTTTTAAATGCTTCATCTGTTTCATTTTTATTTCGAACAATCATATCTTCATCTGCTGGTTTGTATGGTGCAGAATCCTCATGTTTTATTTTAAAACCAAGACCAGCAACTGTTGCAGCTGCATTAACACCTATTTTTGTTAAATCACCTCCAATACTCAAAGCTCTTGATCCTGTCATTTTCATTATTGCATCTAATTCATATACTATAATAAATTTTTCCAACACCTTACAAATTCCAGGTACTATATTTTGGTTAATGCTTTCATCCATTAATAGGGGAAATACTACAATCATGTTTTTAAATCCTCCAAAAATTCTTATAATTATAATAAAAAAATTGATTCTTTTTTAACTTTTTTTGGTTCTGAAAAATTTAAATCCAAATCTAAATTTTTTGTTTTTGATTTTTTTATTGTACCATTTGGTTTTTCCATTTTTGAAGCATCTTTTTCACAATAAGAAATATATGGACACCATCTACATTGCTCTTGACTTGAATTTAATGGTTCTGGGACTTCTTTTGAAACTATACAATTATGTAATAAAGTAGCTTGTTCTAAAAATGAAATTGCAATCTTATCATCTATTGGTAAATCAATTGAATAAGGTCTTCTTTTTAAATTATCTCTAAAAAAATAAACTAGAGTTATTGTTTTAATATTATAATTATATTCTGAATTTAAAATATAGCTATAAATAATTGGTTGGTAATAATGTTCTTTAATATATATTCCTGAAAATTTCTTTTGGTCCATTGTTTTAAACTCATAAAGAAATGTATCAGAAATTGCATCTACCCTACCCTTAACTCTATATTTATCACTAACTACAGTTTTTTCAGTTTCAGTAAAATTATAAATGTCTTGAACATAATCATGAATTGTATTACCTATTCTATTAATTAGATCAAGATATGCAAAATTAAATTGTTTTTTTAAATCTGTTGAATATTTTAATCTAGCATAATATGATTTTCTTAAACAATAAAATAATTCAGTTACTGAAATATATGGTCGTTCATAACTTTGCATCTTTTTATAATTATCAATTAATCTTGATCTCATCATTGTTTCAAATTTATCAGCGTCAAAACCAACTGACATATTTGAGGAGCGAGGAGTATCAAGATTTTTGGTTTCTTCTTGACACTCCTCGATTATCTTTTTAGTTAAAGATGCCTCAATTTTTGGTTTTGATTCTACATCTTCATAACTCTTTATTTGATTTAATTTATCTTTTTCTTTTTTACTTATATTTGGTCTGTCTTGTTTATCTAAATAAGATAAAAGAATTTCATATTCATTCACTATTTTTCCATTCCTAAAATTACAAATTTAAGAGTATTATTATTATTTCATTTTTTTAGATTTTTTAATTCTTTCTTTCTCATTTTTTAGATCTATTTTTAATTTCATTAATCGTTTTTTATATTCTATTTCACACCCAGTCTTACAAAGTTTGATACCTCCTGTAAGAATTCGTTGTTTGTCACATCTTAATACACAATTTCTATATCGTTTGTCAGCAATTTTTTTCTTCTTATCATGTTTATCCATAATATATTTGATTGTGCCCACTGTTGCAAGTCCAGCTATAACAACACTTCCAACTGGTGTTTCACTTACTAACTTTTTTTTTGTTCGTCTTCTAAACCATCAGTTCCGTTCTCTATAATATTCATAGAAGCTTCTACAAGATTATCACGAAGAATTTTATAAGCATCTTCAATTATTCTTCCATTCCAAGTATTTAACTTATCAAATTTCTTTGATTCAGTTATAGCTCTACCAATAAGAACATTATCAACTGCTAGAGAATATGCTTTAACTCTGATTTTTTCCTGAACCATCTTTTCAATATCAAGTTTCTTTTTAGAACTTTCAAGAGATTCTTTCAAATCCTGTTTAACATCACTTCTACCCTTTTCAGATGTTACTAGCTTTTTACAATTTTCCCGTGCTGTAGAAGCACTTTCTTTTGCCATTTTTAAAAGATTCTTTGATTCAATTTTTTCATTAATAGGAGTCGGCGCATGTTTTATTAATTTATACATCTCAATTACTAAAGACATTAATGCACCTTTCACAGATAAATATTCCTCTACAAATACAGGGCAGCACGTATCAACTTTAGATACAGGTTTTCCAAATAAAACATAATCTAAAGAATAAAAATTTTCCAAAATTCTGATCTTTGATTCCTTTTTGAGCTTCATCTTTAAAATTCCTCCTATTTTTGAATCCTAAATTTTATTTCTATTTTTAATATAAAAATCTGTTTTTTGATCCTCAATTATTTCAATAAAAACATCTTTTTTATCACCAATAAACTGTGTATTCTTAACCGCTGTTGTTATTAATGTTATAGCAGAAATTGTTCTCCCGTTCCTTCCTATAACTTGACCAATATCACTTTTTGAAACTTTAATCTGAATCAAAATTGATTTTGTTGTATTAGAAACAATAATTTCAACTTCGTTTGGATGGTCAACAATTTTTGTTATTATTCCAATAATAAATTCTTTTATAGTTTCAATAATATCAGTCATTATAACAATCTCCTTTTCAAAAAATTCAATTATATACGCAGTTTAATGTTTGTTCTATAGATAAGTTAGAATCAGCATCTAAAGTTTGTTTCTTTAAATTATTAGATTATCTTCATCGATTTCTTTTAAAAGTTGTTCTAATGTAACAGAACATTTTTTTGATTTCTTTCTATTCTTAGATTGAGGTAATACTTCTAGATTTTTCAAATTAGATATTATACTTGGAATTATATTATTTTTAAAACCTTCATTAATTGAAAATTTATGATCTAAATCATAACCAAATTTAATTCCTCTTAATTCTATATTTTTAATTTTTGATTTAAATTTTCTTACAGTTCTTTCAGTTTTTACTAAAACCAAAGCATAATAAAAATTATATTGATCTTTATTTTTTAATTTTTTCTTACATGCATTACAATAGAAAATTCCTCTATGAAATTCTTCTTTTTTAATCATTGAAATTCTATGTTCTATTTGTCTTCCTTTAGGAATAAACATCTTACCACATAATTTACATTTAACAAGTATTTTTTTAGTATCTTTATCTTCTTCGATATATTCATATTTTAAAAATTCTTTATTATTTTTTAAATGATAATTGATTTTATTATAATTTTTTTTATTTGTTGTGTTTTTTCTTACTCTATCATCTTTTTCTTTTGTTAAACCCTTATTCCATGTTTTTATATTTGCTTTACATTTTTCTTTTCTTTCAGAACAACACCATTTTTTAGAATGTTTAAATTTAAGAAGAAATCTTGCTTCTTCACCACAATATTCACATTTATGTGTTTCTTTCAATTTCTTCATCATTTTTAATTTTTAATTCAATTGCTTCTCTAATATATTCTGAAAATGGCATCTCTCTTCTATTTGTCTCTTCTTCTATTTTTTTAAACATCAATTCTGTCATTGGACAATTTACATTTTTTACATATCTCACTTTTCTCATTGGATAAATCCTCCCAAGATTTTATTTATAGTTTGTTCTTGGGAGGATTAGATGTTAGTTAAATTTCTAAATTATTAAATTATGTTTTTCAATAATTTCTGTTTGTATTGTTTCTTTAACAGCTATATCAAAAGCTTCTTTAAAAATAGGATCATCATTATATAATAATTCCGCTTCCTTCGTGCGAAATTTCTTATCACTTTTGTCAATGAGATAATTCCAAGCTCCTGTAGTTAATCTATTATTAGCAGATAAAAATTTATAGTTAGTCCAGAAATTAGAAAAACCTGTAACAAAATTTCCCGCTATACTAACTTTAATATTTGGAGGAAACAACTTATTTTTAACACATGCTACTTCTGCAAAATAACCATCAAAACCAAATTTTTCTCTTGTTGCTATTTCCTTTACTTTCATTTCTAATAAATGAAAAGCATTAAACTTTAGAGCATTTCCACCTGGCATAGTCTTTCCCATACTCATAAATTTCAATTCTTTAGCTGGTGCGAAATTGCCAATACTTATAATATCTCTTAATTGATTTATTGCTATTAAAGAAATATTATAAATTGAAAGCTTTGCTACATATTTAGGAATCAAAAGTGATAATAATCTTCCTTTATATCCAATTACTGAGTTAATATCATCAGTTTCCCTTTCTTTTTGACTTAATGTATTAGCAACAGAATCCCATACAATTATAGAAGGAGTATCAATTATATTTTTCATTTCTTTATACAAACACATTCCTTCAATAAATTTAAAAACTTTTTCAACGGTTATGTCATTATATGGTTTTATTTTTGGATTTTTAACACCAAGGTTTGACATTCTTATAGTTGTGGTTGCTTCTTCTGAATCTAACATTGAAACTAAAACATTTCCATCATATTTTCTTTGAGCTGCGCCCATTGATTGTATAGCAATCATACTTTTACCAGAACCAGGTTGACCAGTTATAACTGCCATGCTGCCAAGCGCAAAACCACCCCCTAATACTCCATCTAAAATATCTATTCCGGTAGGAAAGGTATCCTTAGTTCCAGAATCTGGAACAATTTGAGTTTTATCTTCCAAGAAACTATTAAATTCCATATATAAATCTTTAGTCTTTTGATCCATACCATTTTCAATTTCTTCATCTGTCATTTCATATTGAACTTCATTTGGTGTTGGAAGATCTTTTTTAACACCTGGTTTTCTTCCACGTTTTTTCTTTTCAGGAGGTTCTGGAACTTCCGCATTATATTTATGCTTATCATCATCTGATAATTCTATTTTAATTGAATTTAAACTTGATTGTAAATCTTCTGTTTTTATTTCTGAAAATACATTTGCTTGATTTTCATCTTTTTCTTCCGTATAAATCTCTTCATTTTCATCTTTTTCTTCTTCTTCTACATGAGTCTCGTTATTTATTACATCATCTTGTATTGTTTCTTCACTCATACTCACAATTCTCCTTTCTCTATTCCTAAACTAGAAACCATATCAAATTTTGGTGCTTCAATATCTTTATTAGGTTTATCTATATTTTGTTCTATTGAAAGTTTTTCTTTTCTTAACTTTTCAACTCTTTCAGCAATCTTCTTTATATCAAAAATTCCATCTATGTCTTTATCTTCACCAATTGATAATTTTCTTCTTAATTCAAATTCATCTTTTGTATTTTTAATTATTTCTTTTCTCATATCTAAAATAACTCTAAATAATTCTGTCATAGATTTTACTTTTTCTTCAAAAAATCGAACATATCTCTTATCTATATTTTCTGGAAATAATGTTTCTATTCTTATTTTGATCTTTTCTAAATCATCGACCATCCCTTTAATAGCGTCTCTTTGTTGTAAAAATTCATTTATTAAATTTTCATATATGTCGTATTCATTCATCCTTGAATTATTTTCATCCTCCCTGTTTGATCTAATGGGTTTCTAAATTTTCCCTCAAGAAAAACCCCGTTGCTTACCAAGTCACATACAAACTCTGTCCCTCTTGATGGATTAGCACCTTGACATTGTCTTTCAACATTATATGGACATGTCAATGAATATGAACATACTTCATACTTATTTAATTTTAATGACATGATTAATTAACCTCCTCTTCATTTTTAATATTACATGTTTGTTCTCCATTATCTTCTGTATCGTCTTGTGACTTTTGACAATTACATTCAACATCTGAAATGTCTACATTATTATTAACTCCAATAGTCTCTTTAGCTATAATATCAAAAACTTCTTCTTCTGTTAAACTGTTATATACCTGACCGCTTTTTGCTCCATCCACATAAATTGTTATTCCTTTTAAGTCTCTTATATATTCTAAAAGTAAATCATTTACCTGAGTTGTAGTAGTACCCTTTGGCGCATTAATTGTCTTACTACATGATCCATCTGTGTAATGTTGAATAATTGATTGAGTTTCAAGATGATCTCTCATTGATAAATCTCCAGATGATACGAACCAATCTGGTATAGAATTTCCTGATAAAATTAAGTCTCTATATTTTGGATGAATATAAATTCTTTCGCTTATCCTATCTTTTCTTAAATAAGCTTTATGAAATAATGGTTCTATCCCCCCGGTATTATTAGTTAAAAGCGCTATAGTTCCGGTCGGCGCCATTGATAATACTGTTACATTTCTAACTCCTTTATTTTTAATTTTCATTCTTAATTGAGCTGGTAGTTTTCTAACAAAAGATGAATTTCCATACATATTAGGTTCAAATTTTGGAAATGATCCTTTTTCAACTGAAAGTTCAATTGATGTTTCATATGCTGTATCTCTAATAAATCTCATTAATTTTTCAATTTCATCTATTGCTTCCTTAGATCCATATCTCAATTGTTTAGCAAATAAATACTCAGCAAGACCAAGAATTCCTAATCCTATTCTTCTAGAATTTTTAGCTTTCATTTCTATATCTTTTAAAGAATATCTATTAACATCAATTACATTATCTAAAAATCTAATTGCTAATTTTATAGTATTTTCTAATTTTTTCCAGTTAGTATTAATATTTCCAGTAATAAAACTAGGAAGAACAAGCGAACCAAGACAGCACGATCCATAATTTTCCAGAACTGCCTCGCCGCATGGATTCGTGCAAATTACCGGGTCATAATACCATGAGTTATTTTTAAATAAATTTGTTGAATTTAAAATTCCTGGTTCAGCATATTTTACCATATTTTTTACTATTAGATCCCAAATTTCTTTTGCATGCATCTTTCCATATTCTTTTTGGTTGAATTTAAAAGTCCAAATTTCATCATTTTCAACACATCTAATAAATTTTTCATTTATTAAAACTGAAATATTAACTTGACTTAATTCTTTATCTACCATTTTAGCATTGATGAAATCTATAATTTCTGGATGAGAAACGTCACAACAAGCGAGCGAAGCAGCTCGTCTTTGTCCACCACTTTCAATCGTTTTACTTACATGATCTGACGCTTTAATGAAAGAAACCATTCCTGATGAATTTCCTCCCTTCCCCATGATAGGGTCACCCTTTGGTCGTAACAAAGAGTAATTACACCCGACACCTCCACCTTCGCTATGTAGTTGCAACGTTTCAGAAAGTAATTTTCCAATTGATTCAATACTATCATCAACAGGAAGAACATAACAATTTAATAAACTCGCATTTATATGAGATCCTGCATTTCTTAAGATTCTTCCCGCTGGAAGGAAATCCATATTATAAATCATTTCTCCAAACTTTTCTGCATATCCAATTTTATCTTTTTCTACACTGGCTACAGCTTCTGATACTCTTCTACAACATCCTTCCCAATCTTCGCCATTATTATAATACCTTGACTTTGCAACTTCTTCTGCATTTGATGATAAAACTATTTTCTTAGCCATTTAATTAAAACTCCTATATTTTATTAGTATTGATTTAGTATTTATTTGTTCTAAAAAATAAAAATATATTCCAATTTAAACGGAAACCAACGTAAAACATACAAGAAGTAATCTTGAATTGTGGTTTTTTGATTTTTAAAACAGTGATAAAATTTGGATTTATTGTGTGATTTTCCCCTTAAAAAATGCATAAACTTTTTTAGAATAGTTTCTTTTCCTAGAAAAATTTGCTGTATTTACAAAGTGATAAATTCCATTTAGTTTCTTTCCTTTAAAGTCAACTACCATATGAGCATTTGTATATTTAATAACATCACAATTTCCACCATCTACTTTTGTTATCTTTCCTGCACCATATGAACCAGTTGGGATAGTACCAATAAACAATGCATTCTCTTCATTATGATCTGGACTTTTTGGAATGTAAATTCTTTTTCCTGGTTCAGTTGGGGGAAATTCATTCATTGAAAAACTAGCCCAATTTTTTGAGTTAGGAATCTGGAATCTTAAATCAAAATGTGGACCTCTTTTTTCTGCAAGATGTTTGTGTAGAACAAATTTACTCATAATTATTAGCACTCCTATTTTTTATTCTGGTCCAACAATACTCACAAACATTTCTTTTGACCATGAAACAATATCATCCATTCTTGTTGAAAGATTTGGTTCTACTCCAGTATCTAATGAAAATACATAAATAAAAACATCTGTATCTTGTCCTATTCTATGAACTCTATCCTGTGCTTGTAATTTATCTGTATGTCTCCACGGTTGATTTAAGAAAATAACTGTATTTGCTTCAACTAATGTAACGCCAGTTGATAGAGTTTGTATTGTTGCAATCAATGGATTTATTTTTGGATTATTTTTAAATTCAAATAAAATTGTTTTTATATTTTTACTTGTTTCACCAAAAACTATTAAAGGTGTATATTTTGATTTCAAAAAGTCATATGAAAATTTAGCTACATCAACAAAAGTTGTAAACAAAACTGTTTTCTTTTCTGAGTCGTTAATTATTTTATCAATTTTGCTATGTTTAATCATTTCTCTAAACATTTCTGCTCGGAGTTTATTTAAAAGACCTCCAATAACTTCACCCATAATTTTTAAATTTACATATTTTATAACTGCTCTTGATTTATCAAATTTATGTTTTAATTCATTTGTTAGTAAACTTCTTAAATTTTCTTTTTCATAATTATTCATCCATGTTATTTCATTTTTTAATTCTTTTATATAACCATGTTTTCTAACTAATTTTAAAATTTTTAAATATCTTTTAAATTCATGATTGTTTCCTAATTTATTTTCTAAATAATTTAAACATTTATCAAAATCTTTAACATAATCATTTTTTGTTTCTTTATAAAATTTTTGTCTTTTTTCTATAAAATCAGCTACTTCTTTTTTAACTTCTTTTAAAGTAAACTTTTTTCCATTTGGTATTTTTATTTTTATTTCATACTCTGTTTTTGAAGGTAAACTTAAAACTTCAGATTTTAGTTTTCTGTGCATAACCAACCCTAATCTATTTCTTAAGATATGATTGGCAATACTAGTACTTAAACCAAAAGATTTAATAAAAATTTTTTGAACATCATTATCAAAATACGGATCTAATAATGATAAAACTGGAATCATTTCGCTTCCAAGTGCTTTTATTGGTGTTCCACTTAATAAAAGAATATCTTTACAATTTGTAATATTAGATATATTTTTTAATTTTTTAACTCTTTTTGCATTAACATTTCTAAAATTATGACATTCATCTACTATTAAACCAAGATTTTTATTATGAACATTTTTTAAAATTAAATCTAATTTTTCTATTGACTCATAATTTACTATATAATAATTTGCTTCTTTTGGAATATCCCCAATAACCCATATTGATTTTGAATCGCCAAAAACTTCTATAATTTCATTCTTCCAAACAGTTTTTAAAGTGCTTTTTGGAGCAATAATTATTACAGCATTTTTATGTAATGTTTCCATTAATGCAAGTGATGTAAAAGTTTTTCCTAAACCTTGTTCAAATCCTAATATAAAACCTTTTAAATCATATTGTTGTTTTCTTTTATCATATAATTCAATAAATTCTTTTTGAAATGATTTTAAATTATAATTCATTTTTGATAAAACAGAAAAATCTACATTTTTTATAAATGAACTCTTTGTTGTATTAGCTAACCATGTATTTGAATATATTAAATTTAATATTGTACTATAAGTTGATCTTCTTGGTAATTCTAATAATATAAAAACGAACTCAGGTAAGAAAAATTTATGAATTAATATAGATTTTGAAAATCCAGCATAATGCGAAATTAATTCAAAAACATTTGATATTTTACTAGTTTTAAATCTTTTCCTAATATCTTTTACAAGATTTTTTTGATTTAATCCCTTAATTGTAACATATTTACCTTCTTCTTTAACTGAACAAAATAAATTTAACATTTATATTCCTTAACTACTTTTTTATTTTTTTACCTTTCTTTTTCTTCTTAACTACTTTAAGAGTAACCCAATCCCCATCATTTCTATTAAAATCATCAAATGCCATTCTTGCAAGGGAATAGGAATCTGCAATATTGTCATCGTCAAAATCTTCACCCCATCTTTTATAAACTTCTTTTAACATTAGATTCTTTTTACATTGTCCTTTACCAGTTACATACTTCTTTAAACTAGTAGGAGCAATCATATAAAAATTAATTTGTTTTTCATATAAAAAAATTCTAATAAAATAATTAAGAGCTGCTAATTGATCTGCTCCTCTTCCTTGCGAACCAAAACTAATATTTTCTATATAAGCAACTACAATTTTATCATAATCATCTTCTAAAACATTTGATATTTTATCTTTTATTTCAATCATTCTTTTTTCAATATCATATATATCCTCTTCATCATGTTTAGTTTCAAATAAAAATTGTTTAAAAATTTTTCCATCACTGTCTAATATAACAACACCTGTTCCTGAAAAACTTAGATCTATTCCTATAAAAAATTTTTCCATTTTTATTTATGCCTTTCTTTATTCATAATTATTTTCTGTTGTTGCTCCTTTTATATCTAACCAGTCTTTCTTTTCACGAACTCTTTCATTGACTTCTATAGCAGCTTTAAACATCGTTGAAGGAATATTATTTTTTTCACAAAATTTAACTAAACCATTCATATCTTTAGGAAAACAGGCACCTCCGAATCCGCGAAAATTATCAGGACCTGGAACTTCAGTGTGTGAATTACATACTCTTAAATCTGCAAGGAACATTTTTCTAACTTCTTCATAATCAATTTTTAAAAACTTACACATATCATAAAATTCATTCATAACAGAAATTTTAGTTGCATAAAAACAATTATTCATATATTTAACAATTTCAGCTTCTTCAAATCCTGTTTTAAATATAATTGTATGGGGAAATCTTAATCTATATACTTTTTCAACTTCATCTAAATCATTTTTATTATCACTTCCCAAAATAATTCTATATTGATTTATAAAATCCATAACCGCTGTTCTGGCTGTTAGAAATTCTGGATTAAATACAAAGCCAAAATTTGGATATTCTTTACTCAATGATTTTATAGTTCCAGGAATAATAGTTGATTTTATAATAATAATTTTTCTATCATTTGTTGTATTATATATTTCATCAATTGCATTTCTTAAAATAGATAAATCTTGCTCACAACCATTATTTGTTTTCATAGGTGTAGGAAGACATATAAAAATAATTTTTGAATGGTTAATAGTTTCATCTAAAGAATGATAACCTAGTTTAAACTTATCGTAAATTCTTATATCAAATATAGGTGAAAACCCATGATACACAGCTGAGCCTACAAATCCACATCCCACAATAGATAACTTATTCACTTAATTTCTTCTCCTTTCTCAAATATATATTTTTTTAACCATTAACTGCTTTATCTATTCTTTTAGGTAAAGTTGACCACCACTTTTCCCATAACTTTCTATTTTTTCCAGATAATAATGGTGTTGCACATACAAAACGAGGTCTTTCCATTGTGCCTACATCCCAGCCACATTTTGTATATTTATCTTTGTTTAATTTAGAAGCAACTTTATTAAGAAAAGCAGGATCTTTATCATGAGTTGGATTTACTCTAAATGATATATAAGGAATCCATTCTCTAGCATGACCTGCACATGAGCCTCTAATTTCAACATTCTTTATTTTATTTAAACCATCTAACCACTCATCTTGAAAATCTTCATCTACTTCAATACCATTCCATATTCTTGAATTGTGGGGAAATGGATATCTCCCTGATCTCCACCCTCCAGGTATTGGTTTATTAAAAACTAATTCATATGCAAATGTAGGAGATGGTTTTCTTTTTTGGCCGCCTTTACCCATTTCCTCACTTAACATTTTTAAATATTTATTTACATTCATAATTTTCTCCTAATAATTCCTTAATGATATTAAATACTTACCCGAAGCTGATGACCACATTTGTTAAAGCACCGCCAGTTAATTTTTCTATTACTTCTGCTCGTTTCTCTTTTCCTTCTTCAAAAATTTCTGAGCTCAAATTAATAGCACCAAAAGGCGACTGAAGATTATCTCCATATTTTTTTCTAATTCTTCCTACTAAAAGCATTATGTCTGCCAGTGCTAGTTCACAGAAATACATTTGGAGACCATTAGGAATTGTTGAAAAATCTTCTGCATGTTCTCTTTCATATTCTACAGCTACCCAATCTTCTGCAGTTGGGGTTGGTCTAATAGAAAGAATATTCGGAGACTTAAATATAGTTGTATAATTCCAACTGGAGAAAGATTTTACCCAACCTGCGACTTCAACACTAAGAGCCCATTGAGGTATTTCCATTAAACTCATTGGACCAAGAGGTGGATGACCAAACATGTATAAATTTCCTTCAGAAAAATATACATGAGAAACATTTAATATTTCTCTACCTTCTGGATCTGTAATATAATATTCATTTGCTTTATTAGGAACCTTATTAGATGCACATCTAAGACTCACTCCAATTGTATTTTCATCTGGAAAAAAATGACCAAATGTTCTAATCGTAAACTGAGTAACATATTCTAAAATTTCTTCATCTGTCATCTCAATAAACTGCCACGGAAAACCAATATTACTTTTTATATAACTTAATAATCTGGTGGAATTTAACATTTTTAATTATCTCCTAAAAACAGGAATTTTTTATTTATACAAAATACTAATCTAAAACTTAGTAAGCATTTAAATTCTCCTTTTTAAAATAAATACTATCTAGAGAATCATTTAATGTTATTCTATTTTTCTCTAGAGCTTTTCTCATAACTTCAAGTTCAACAATTTCATTATCCATTAATGACTTCTCAATTAATTTCTTTTTATCAACCATTTCTGTTGAATTAGGATCATCTAAAAATCTACTTAGAATTTCAAACGAGACAAGCTTCAAATTATTTGAAATTACTTTTTCACTTCTTTCTTTTTCTATAATGGTATTTATATGTTTGTTCGAGTTTCCACCTAAATCTGGATTGAAAATTGGTTTTCCTTTTACAACATTTTGAAATAAATTTTCTATTCCACCAACAAGTTCTACAACTTCATCTATTATTTTTTCAACTGTTTTTCCGCCAATTCCTTTTATTCCATAAACATCATCTCCAGGATCTCCAATAATTGCCATTACTAATGGTAAATATTCATCTGGACAATTCTTAGTAAATTTTAAATATGATCTTAAAGCTTGACCTTTCTTAATTAATTTTTTTATCTTTGGAATTTTAGCATAAACAAAAACATCATCTCTTAAACATTGTAATAAATCATGATCATTTGAATATATTAAATGACCAACATTTTTTGAAGTATCAACTAAATTCCTACTTATTAAATAGAAAGGTATAAAATCAGCTTCTAAATTAGGAAGTCTTATAACTTTTATATTTGGCATTCTATTACAAGCTTTTTCTAATATCATAAAATTCTTTTGAATAACACTAAAGAATAAATCTCTTTTTTCTCTATCTAAACCATATAGGTCATCAATTCTTCTTGAGATTTTATATTTTTTTGAAACATTTAAATGATAATTTGACTTACCTGTTTCTAAAAAGAAAAAGAAATTTATTTTAATATTTCTTCTTGCTTCATATGTTTTATGAAAAGCTAAAAATTGTAGAATAGATTCAAAAACAGAAGAATTTGTAAATTTTGATAATATTGTTGATTCTACTATATTTACAATTGTGTGTTGCATATATAATGACTGAAGGTTATTTTTAATATCAAAATATAAATTTAAAGTATCATAATTTCCAGATGTAAGAACTTCATCTAGTATAGAATATGTTGGATAATAACTAAGAATACTTTCAAATGACACTATGTTTTTCCTCCCTTATCTTCATCATCTATAATGAAATTATTAATCAAATGAATTCCGAAAAAAATAACTAATATTAACCAAAATGAACCTGATCTTATACTAATACCACAGTCATTTAAAACAGCTCCAAATAAAATAAAAAGAAACATTTCTAAGTAAATAAGCAATTTAAAACTCCCTTGAATTTTTCACAAAAATGACATAGACAATGATCTCTATGTTTTTCCTTTTAGTGTTTTTTCTCCCCATACTAATACATCATGATGTTCATAACTTTCAAATTTTTTCAATAAATCAATTGATTTATCTTTTAAATCATTTAAACTTCCATCGTTTATTATTTCATAATTAAAATATATTGAATCTTGTTCTGTTTCAGATAGATGATTATTTTCATTACCTTCTCGAATAATATCAGGTCTTGTTATTTTTAATAAAGTTCCATCAAAAGATTTTACCATCTCTGCTTCATTTAAAAACCTCACATCATCAATTATGACATTAGAATATAGTTTAATCTCTTTTTCCATAGCATCAACCCAAAAATTTTCTGATACTTGTTTTCTAATAATTTCTGTTCCAATTTTTTGTAGCATTAATCTAGAAAAGGCTGTTTTCTCACCCCACAATTCTTCTTTCGTACATAACCCTGCGTTAAAAACCATTTCTTTTAATAAATCTGCAAAAGAAACTTTAACTATACTTGGTTTGATTTCTTTTATAATATTTGCAACTGATGTTTTTCCAGACTGTAATTTACCAACTAATCCAATTAACATTTGTTTTCAATCCTTTCTATTCATCTTCAACTAAACTAGCTCTCGTATAAAGATTTGTTGTTGTATTTCCAATTGTTGTTACAAATGAATTAACAACTACATTATTACCAGAATCAAACATCTCAAATAAAATATCACCATCATGATCAATTACAAAAGGTGTATTCACTAAATTTGCAGAATGATTTAATTCTCTATTACAAATTATATCTTTCAAAAATACTCCATAGTTTTCTTTTGACTGAGTAGTTGTTGACACACAAGCTAATTCTTTATCAAAAACAACTTGTAAACTATTAACATGAAAACTAGATGTAAAAATTCTAATTCTATCAGAAATCTTTTTTGATAGTTTTGTTGATAAAAGTAAATCATCTTGATTGGTAGAAATAACACTAGTTAACTCTTCCTGAGTTATAAATTTATTATCTATGAATTCTAAAATTGGAAATTTAAAACTAACCATTGAATCATCATCAGATATTGTAAAGCTATCTTCTGTTGTAGAAATAACAACTTCATCTCCAGAAAAACATTTAAAAATATCCAATTTTGTTTTTAAATCATTAACTGGAAGATTCATATTTGAAATTATAGAAGTTAAATCAATTTCAAATATGGTCGCATTATCATTTGATCTTTGTCTCAAGATTCCTTCTCTAATATCTATATCATTACAAATATCTTTTAGAATTAATAAAACTCTCAAAAATTCATCATATTTTGTTGCATCCAAATTAATTATCATCTTCTTCTATACCTAACCTTCCTTCAAATTCTTTTTGTTTTTCAAAACAAATGTTTCTTATACAATCTTCACAAGTCAAACAAATAATTTTATTTCCAATTTTATTTATTGATCTTCCATAATTTAAAGTAAATTCTATATTATTATCATCAAAAAATCTTTTTATTTCATCTGTTGTCATTAAATTCATTGGCATAATAATTTTATCACAAAAAAAACATTTTTCCATAACATTCCTTCCTGTCTAATCTTTTAACTTTTTAATAATTATCATATATACAAACTTATCTTCTTTAATATTTTTTAAATCCATATAATCAACAGTAACAAAACATTCTTCAATAATCTTTAAAATGTCCATAATTCTTTCAGAAATATGCTTATTATCTTGTTGACTTATATTATCAGTATTTAAAGAAACAGGGATTGAAAAAAATATTAATACAGAATCATCATTTTCATATTTATAATTAAACATTGAAACATTAGATGTTAAAATTTTATATAATTGATTATTAGCTGTAGATTTACATAATAATGAATAAAAATCAATTTCCTCAACTTTTCCAATATGTGTCAAACCAGAATCAATAGTTGATTCAAATATTTGTCTTAATCTTTCTCTTGGTGTTATATTACTCAATTTTATTTTCTCCTATCATAACTTTATAAAATAAATTTTTCGACACATACTGGTGATTCACCAAAATCTTTTGCAGTTTTATTATAGTAAATAGTCATTTTATCAATAATATGTGAATTGAATCTTTTTATCTTTTTATAATAATCTAAACTCACCCCTCTATCTGACAAAATTGAAACTTCAGGTCTGTAAATTTTTTCATTAAAAACTAAACTCTTAATCAAAGAATCATATGATGTTGATAATCCAGCAGCATATATTTTTACATCTTTCTTTAAACCCGTATAATCAAATGTTTGTTCATTATAAATATCAAATATTCCCTCTGCTATTACAACATGATTAGAATAATAATTTCCGCCTAATAATTTATAATAATCTAAATATCTAGTTTGATCTATAAATAATTTAAAAAAACTAAATTCTGATTTAGCATCTATATTTCTAAACATTATCATAGATTCATTTTCTGTCAAAAATCCAATAAAATTTGTTTGAAGGTAATATTTTAATTTTAATAATTTATTATCTAATGTTATTTTATTTTGATTTATAAATTCATCAACATCAAAAATTAATCCTTTTATAGTATTTAAATTTTGAACTGAATATTTTAACCTTCCTTTTAAATACAAACTTTTTAACTTAAATAAATCCGTTTTTAATTCTGGAATTATTAAATTTTTTCTTTCTTTTGGTATACTTAGCTTAATATTATTTCTTTGTAGTTCTTTTATCTTTTCTCTATTTATATATTTCTCAGAATTATCATGACCTTCTAATTTTGTAAAAAATTTTTCCATCATTCCTGATTGATTGCAACCAGCTCCAAAACAATGAAATATTGGAGCTTCTTTAGATATGTATAAATGATAATGATTTTTGTCTGCTTTATATTCACACCAAGGACATCTACATACAATATTTTTATTTGTAATTTTAATTGGATCTCCTAAATATTCTCTTAGGTAATTTAAAAAGCTATCTTGATATATTCCTATCATCTCTCATAACACCTTTTTATAGTATCCATTTCTATCATGGGTGTCTTGTACAATCCCTACTTAAATTTTGACACCTCAATCCTTTTGAACTTATAGTAGAATCAAAACCACAATCAGATCCACATAAAGAACACCTATACAAACTCCATTTTAAAAATGATTGACCAACCCTTAAAAATTTAAGTCCAATTACTCCAACAATTGTTCGAATAAACTTTCCAAATTTAGTATTATATTTAATATTATATTTTTTCATCTCTTATACCTTTCCAAATATATTTTCGACCCAATTTACAAAACCAAAACCTTTACAAAAATCACATTCCTTTTTAATTATTTCAAATTTTTTTGATCCATCTTCAGTCTCAATTGGTTGTTGTTATCATACCTTCTCCTTTACATCTATTACAAATATAAAAGTTTTTATCAAATTCTGCAGGGTTATGATAACCAACACCCTTACAATAATCACAATATGAAATTCCATCCCAAGAAATTAATCCATCTTTTCCCCAATAAACATTTCCTAATCCAGTTGTTTTACATTTTCTACATCTAATTTTATCTAAAATATCTTTCGATGAAATTGAAATAATTATTTCCCTAACTTTATCAACTCTTTCTTTTTCTTCCTTATTTAATTCCACTATTACTTACCAGATAATTGTTTATACTTTTGTAGACTCTGAACAATTTCAAAAACCATCGCTAAAAAATTTTGGTTGGGAATTAAACAATCTGCATGAGAATTACTATATTTATTAATTATAATTTTAGCAATTGCAGGAACAGAATCTCTAAAAAATAAATTAGTATAAATTGTTCTAAAATCTAAATCTAAATCTCCTAGAAGTTTTATCATATTATTAATAATTAAATTTATTTTATGATCTTGACCAGCTTGTATGAAACTAATTATTTCAACAACATTACTAATAATTGTTTTTTCAGAAGATAAAGACAAATTTCTATTTACAATTAACCTATCTGATAAAGAATTTTGTTGAAGCTTATTAACAATTTTTCTAATATCAGGATATAACCCATCAACAACAAACTTTAAATCTTTTTCATCAAATGTAATATTTTCTGAATTTAAAATATTTTTACAATAATCTGTAACAAATTCAATTGACATTTGTTTAAATACATAATGTGTACTTCTGCTTTGAACTGCATCTTCAATTTTAGATATATAATTACATGTTAAAATAAATCGGCTATGAGCAGAATATTTTTCCATTATATGTCTTAAAGATTTAAAAGCTGCATCTGTTAATTGATCAGCTTCATCAATAAAAACAATTTTATATTTATCTGGTTTAGCAGGAGGAATTTTCAAATACTGTTCTATTACATCTTGTGTAAATGTAATCCCTCGAGATTCTTTTGATGAACCATCTACTTCCAAAACATTATCTCTTTTATTTTGAATTATCCCTTCTTTTGAACAAAAAATTTGAGCTACACAAGTTTTACCAGAACCAGGAGGACCTGAAAGAAGCAGATGAGCAATTTCTTTTTTACTTATATTAATTTTAAAGTCATTCAAATATTGTTCTGGCAATACTAAACAATCTATTTTTTTTGGTCTATATTTTTCTACCCATAAACTATTAACAATTTCCATTCAATTCCCCTATTAACAATGATAAGCCTTTGCGGTATTTAAATAAAAAAGTTGCATTTGCTGTTCCATAAATTTTGCTATAGTATCTTTTTGTTGATATTGATTATGATATTTATATGCATCTTCACCTTCTAGAAATTTTCCACTTTCGTCAAACAAAAAATCACTACCAACATAAAATTCTTCAAGGTCTTCAATTTCTTTTAAGATTAAAATTATATGGGCTGCAAAAGATGGTTTTGAAATTATATGAAAATTAACAAATATTTCATTTTGTTTATTTGATATTGTTAAATTATCTGCCATTAAAATTGTTTCATTATCATTTGCTTCAAATTCTTTAAAAACTTCAATACCATATTCTTCTAATTTTTCAATAATTTTTTGTTTAATATCAATCATTTTTATTCTTTATATTCCTCCGAAATTTTTGTTATTTTTATTATTATGTTCCCAAAAAATTTTTTTATATCCTTTATATCTTTCTGTTGGATCTGACTTGTCATAATATTTTTTAGAGTCATAAAAATCTCTTCAAAATCAATAACATTTCCAGATGGTGATTTTTCTTTTGCCATCGGACATTTTTCTCCAGGTTTGAGTGGTGGATGTGCATATCCGCATTCGATGCAAACAGGAAAAGTTGTATTCATTGGGGGTGTCATATTATATTCCTTTCTTTATTCTTTTATTATTTGTTCTAAACAAACAAAAAAAATTCCTAAAAATAAACAAAAAAATTTATGGGGAAATATTATTCCCCATAAATCTTATCTTTTATTAGCTTCTATTTCCATTTCAAGTCTTGCTCGTTCTAATTGAATTTTAGCCCAAAATAAAGTCATCCAAGAATGATCTTGCCATTGAAAACCTTGAATACCTTCCAACCACCTCCCATTATATCCACGTTGTTTAAATTTTAAAATATTTTTATTCATAATGTAATCAACTTCTTTAATTATATTTTTCGATTTTGTAGTTTCAATTAATGTTGATTTTTTAATATCATCTGCTATAGCAATTCGTACATTATCAACATCAAATATTGTAATACCACATACTATCACAAGAAAGAATATTATCAAAAATATATCTGCAAAACCCTTTTGATTATTCATTTTTTTATCTCTTTCTTTTTTCATTTAATAAACCAGCCATTTTTAAAACAGCACTACCAACTTTCTTCATAACACCTTTTGGAAAATGTTTACTCATAAATCTCATTGTTTCATTTTTATCTCTTGTTACGTCTAATCCAGATTCTTTTGCATGAATCCATATCTCATTTACAAGTTTTGTAAATTTAACTCTTTCAACTGCTTCAAGCCAATTCCTCTCAATTTTTAAATATGATTTTGTGATGAGTTCTTGTGGATATTCTTCTTTTAATAACTCAATAAAGTCTTGAATGGTTGGATTGTCAACACTTTCAAAAACATTTAAAGCGGTATTAAATAAAGAACGTGTAGGAATATATCCAGAAGCGCTCCAATGAATTCTTTCTATCTCTTCTGGTTTACATTTAAACATCTTCCAACTTGGCATACCTACATGGCAATATTGAACCATTCCTTCAATAACAAGTGATTCTTGATTTTTCATAGACATATATTCACGATGTTTATTATATCTATCTATTATATCAATAAATCCATCATCACCAACCATATCAAAACATCTGGGTATTTTTGTATTTACATTGCATTCTAATTCACTTGGTGGTCTTATTGCAGCATCACCAATTCTAACACCAAAAAGTAAATTTACATCTAAAGGAAAATCATACATTATGGTATATGGATTTCTAGATCCAAACAATTCAAAAGATAAATTAAAATGTGGATTTTTATCTATAATTTCTTTAACCCACGGATTATCATTCATGTATTCTAACCACATATTTTTAAATTCACCAAATTTTTGATTCTTTAATACTGGTGTTAATCTTGTCTTATACGTAATAAAATCATTTTCTTTATATAAGTAATGATAAACAAATATATTTGTACCATCCATTTTTTCATAAAATTTAAAAGATCTTACATCTGGAAAATGATATTTACCATTCCTATCAAATGGATAATCTAATTTTGGTGTACAATAAATAACTTGTAAGCATTCTTCATCATTTACACTTGTAATTATTAACGCACCATAACGATAATCACCTCTCCTGCATAAAAAACCTCTTAAAACATTATTGTTGTTGAATTCATCAATTGCTTCAAATTCTTTTAATTCATCTTTCTTTACGCTGAGTATAACTTCAATATTATACATTTTTAATTATCCTTTCAATTTAATATTTTTATTTCTTTTTTCCACAAAATAACATTATTTTCTAATACTTGTTCATATCCGTTTTCCATTGCTGTTTTATATTTCAATAATTTTATTTTTTCCATTCTAACGTCATAATATACAGCAGAAAAAATAATAGATAAAATGGAAACAGTAATAGCAATTATAGCAATTATATTTAATGAATTATTTTTCATTTTAATACAAATCCTCCGACATTAAAGTTGGTGGTGCCCATGGATCATCTTTATCTAAAAGTTGTTCACATTCAACTGCTATTTTAAAAGCAACTTTTCTATCTACAAATTCACCAGTATCAGTTATAAAACCATGTATGAATTCTAAGGATGAACTATCTGGTCTAATATTTGTTTCTTCGAATATTTGATCCAAGACATCACCATGTCTTTTTCCTGTCCATACTTTTCCATCAGATGTTCTTTTTATTGCAGATTCTTTAATCATTTAATTCCTTTTTTCTCCCTTACTTTATATATTTTTAAATAATCAGAAATTGACATTTTTTCAATCACGATTTTTTGCCACATATTTTTATGTATTTTCTCTGCCATTTTTTTATGGTGTATAGGTAAATCACGAAAACATACGTCACCTACATTTCCACATTTTGGGCAGCAATCTGGAGACCAACTACCACCACCAATATAAAAATTTTCTGTAATTAAACATTCTTGACAAACAGTCGTACGATCATGAATTTCATATGGATTGCTCATTTTAATCACCAGTCTTTTTTATTATATCAACAATTTTATGCCATTCAGAAAAATCAATCCTTTTACTTTTTAAAAATAATCTTTCATATCTATTTTTATAAGTAAAACTGCTTTTAGAATTAAAATGTAGATTAATAAAATGGTCATATTCTGATTGTTTTGATAGTTTCATCCTTCCGCCGCATTTTGGACAATAATTTAATTGATGGGTTTGATTATAATCACATTTTAAACATTTAAATGTAAAATATTGTCCTTTTTTTAAATAATCTATAAATTTATTAATGTTTTCTTTAAAATTTAGACTTTTTATTGTTTCCAATTTTTGTTTCATTAAATTCACATCCTTCAACATGAGTAAAATCATCTGAATGACAACTATAACAACAAGTAAGATTTGGACAATTTTTTTGTACTATTGAATAAACACCATCACCAAATTTATTAAATAATTCATTAAAAATACATGTTAACATTTTTGAATTTTTATGTCCTCCAATAAGTGGACAATGATTACAATCTTCATCGCATAAATTTTTTCTATCCATTATTCTTCCTTTAAGTTATTATAAATAACTTTTCTTTTGCTCTTGTTACAGCTGTATAATTAAATCGTTTCATATATTCATCATCCCAATAATAACTTTTTTCTTGAAACAAAATTATCTTTTTCCATTCTGAACCTTGTGATTTATGCACTGTGATTGCATATCCAAAATCACATAAATCAATAGATCCAAAATTAGATTTTCTAATAATTTTTTTAAATTTTTTATCTTGTATTTCTAACATTGAATCTTGATATTGTTCTTTACCAAAACATCCATTATAAACTAATCCTGAATATGGATGTTCATAACCTTCAATTGATATTGCTATATTATAAATATCTTTTGCTTCATATAATAAAAATAAAACTTTTCCTAACATACCATTTAATACTTTTGATTCATAATTGTTTTTTAAAAAAACAACTTTTTCTCCACCATAAGGTTCTGGTTTATTAAATCCTAGTTTATTACGAATCATTTGATTTATTAAGACTCTTGTTTTATTTAATCCACATAAAATTATAATATCATCAGAAGTAAAATCTATACTTTCAAACATCTTTTTACAACTATTAGAATTCCATGGTAATTTAAATACACTTTGATTATTCTTATCATAAAAACCATAAGGTATTTCAATACCTTTTCTAATATCTTGTGATAATTTAATTATTGGATTATCTAAAGCTTGTCTTTTAATTTCTGTTAGAACATATTGGGGTTTTTCAATTAAACTAAATTGATCACCAATTGGTGGTAATTGTCCATGATCACCAACAGCTATAATTGGAATATTATAACTAATTAAATCATTCCATAAATTTCTATTAACCATAGAAGCTTCATCAACAAAAATTAAATCAACTTCTAATTCTTTTTTCTTAATCCATTTTGATATTACCATTTTTTTTATATTCTTATCATACTTTAATTCTGGATGATACATTAAAGAATGAATAGTTCCACAAAAATCACCCGAAAAATTTGCATCATTTTCTTTTAATTTTAATTTTAATACACTACTAGCTTTTCCAGTAAATGTTACAAATGCAATTTTTTTATTTTTCCATTTGTTTTTAATTTCATTTCTCAGAATTGAAATTAAAAAAGTTTTACCAGTTCCAGCTAAACCACCAATTGTAATGTATTTAAAATTTGGAGAGAACACGGAGCTATTTTTAGTAACACCGAGTCTCTCCATTACTTCTCCAAAGACAAAGTCTTGATCTTTTGCTATTTCCATTATTTTTTCTTCTTATTTTCTTTTTTAGTAGTTACTTCTGGTATTGCTATATTACCACCTATCAAAATATTAGTTGATAATAATGGGTCTTTTTTTACATTGTAAATAATGTCATTATATTTAAATCTTTCTATTGAAACAATATTACTAATCTTATAATCATACCATCCTCCCATAAAAGATACTCCTATACAGATTCCAATGAGTAATACTAAAATAAATCTAAAACTCATACTTTCAATCTTTTGATAATCTATATTGCCAATAGATGTATTAATTGTCTTTCCGGTTTTTTTATTTTCCATTCCTTCATTTCCTTGTATTGCTTCAGCCATTTTCAATTCTCCTCTTCTTTAATTTATCTATCCATTTTAAAGTTTGTGCAGCATATTTTTTTGCTGCAGGATTATTACCACCTTTGTATAAAGCTAACGCTAATTTCAAATCTCCTTTTGCATATCTTAATTTTTCTTGTAATATTTTTGCTCCTCTTATGGTATCCAAATCGTGTTCATAATCAGCAATTGGTGTTTGCATTAAACTTTTATAACCTTTACTTGAAATACTATGAAGTTTAAAATTTGATTCTGTATACATTAAAGGTGTTAAAATTAAATCATTTATTTTAGTTATATCTGATGCATATTTTATTGCATGACTTAATTTATTCAAGTCTTTTTCTTTTGCACCTAAGAACCTTAAGTCTGATTTAATTAATTTTATTTGTTTACTTTCTACTTGATTTGGATAAACAGGAGTAATTAATTTATTGAAATTATATAATTGTATTATAATAAATGATACACAAAATATCATCACAGTACAATTAAAACAAAGATTAAGAAAAGGTATAAATATTTTCTTACTCATTTTTATCCTCCAAACAATATTTTTTTATTTTTTATTATTCACAAATTAATATATATAGTAAAAAGTTTGTAAACTAATTTATTAATTTGTTCTAAAATTATAAATATAAAACCAAAACATTTGAATATTGGTTACAAACTCGTTCCAATCTTCCAATTTAATTAGAACAAACTATCGGATTGGGATGGAGGATAAACTTATATTAAAAATTTAAATCATAGGTTTCAATAAACAAAAAAAGAATGTTTTAGAAAAACGCCACGTGCGTGTGCGCATAAGCGCAGATCGCATAACTCCGTGGAGCTTGTTTTTCCAGAATTTAAATATATTAAAACCTAAGATTAAGGTAGTAGAAATAATACTTCTAAAAGTAATAATTTTAAGTTTTTCTAATTTCAAATGAGAAAAACTATATTTTTATTGAAGAGAGAATAACTACCCTTTCATTACGACCACGCTTGGTGCGGGTCTACATTTCAGTTGTTATTCTCTCCCGGCGTAAATTTTAAATTTTTATAAGAAAAAATTTTTAAATATTAGAACAAATATTTAGATAGGGATTAATACTAACGTAAGTATAAAATTCAATACAGAATACAATACGAGAGGGATGACTTAAAAAATGAATCAAAATGATAAGGAAAGATTTTACTTTAACCAAAATATAATTTATTACAAAGATAAAACATACAATTCAGGTGGAAGTTTTGAGGTTAGTATTTGTAGTTCTACAACTGATTATAAAACATTTTCAGCTCCAACATTACATATTTCAGTTGTAGGAGAGAATAATCTCAGAAGGTTATGTTCTTTAAATTACCCAGATGTAGTAGATTTATTTACTTCAACTAAAGATGTTATTTCAAATATAGAAACTATATACTCAACTGAAAGATCAAATGTTATTACAAAAAAATATCAATTTGATAGAAGTTTAAAATTTGAATTTGTAAACATTCAAAACATGGGTGATAGGGTAGTTGTAATTTCAGTTATACATAGTAGTTCTGATTTTACAAAAGTTATTATACCTTATTATGTATTTTGTTCTTTTGTTATTGGAATTTTAAAATATTATGTTAATGAATATATAAATATTTCTTTTAGTTTTTCAACAAGAAATCTACTAACAGAACTTTTAGAACAAAACAAAATAATAAAAAATGGAATTATTACATTACCATCAGCAATAATTGAAAATAATAATATTAAAAATCAAAATGAAGTTATTAATATTAATAATGATAATATACCAATAATGGAAGAAACTATTGATGATTTTAATAAATTTTTAGGTAAAGATATGGAAAACATCAAAATTCCTGATCTTGATAGTAAATATATATTAGAAGAAAAAACTAAAAAATTAGAGGTAAATAGTTTATTAGTAACAAAAACTCTTAGTAAAGATCTACAAGTTTTAGAAAGTATGTTAAATTCTGCAGCTACTAGACCAGATCCAATGGTATCTTTATTTGAAGGTTTTAGAAGAAGTATGAATTTAGATAGTTCATTTAATTTTCTACCTGGTATTAATGAGAAAGATTTAAAATCATTTTTATACATTTCAAAAATTAATCATGATATATTTTTAAATTTATACTTAAATAAAAATACACCAATACCTAGTAGTTATACCATTCTAAAATATCAACCAGTAGATAATGAAATGATACATGATTTAAATGGTGAAATATCAAATGATTTATTATTAATTTTTGGTTTCATTAAGATTTTTAGAAGTAAAATGGAATCAAGAGAATCAGATGCAGATAAAAATGGTAGTATATTTTATTTAAGGTTAAGATCATTTTTAGATCCATTAGTTTATTCATTTATAAATCAAAATAAGAAAGAAATTATACAAACAAATATTTGTACAAATTTTGAAAAATATAAGGAAATAGGATTTTTTAATCATTATCAAAATATATTAACTGAAAATAATTTTGAACAAATAACTATAAATGATATAAAAGATTTTTGTAACGAATTAAATGAAAAAGTGTTATCAAGAGGTATTTTAACAAATATTGATAAGAAACATGATGATTTGTTTAATTCAGGTTTTTTAAAAATAAGTTCCAATAATAATCTAAGTGTAGAACAAATAATAAATGAGTATATTCCATTAGAAGTTTTAGAAAAAATTGGTGTTAATATACATGAAATTTCAGAAGAAGAATTAAATAAAATAGTTGATAGTTATTCTATATCTGATTATATTTTAAAACTTTTTATGGATAACAAAAAAGTAAAGAAAAAAGAATGTATTACAAATATTACTAAAACTGTAAAGTTTTTTAATAATGAAATACCAGAAAGTTATAGAGATAAATTCTTTCAATATATTGAAGATTTAAAATTGGAAAATTTTGATTTTATAAATACTGAATATTCAATAGATGAACTTGGTGAAAATATAATTAAAGCATTATATGTATGGAATGAAAGTGAAGATAAAAAAGAACCATTAACTACGTTTAGATCAAAATTAGAAGAATGTTTACTTACGAAAGAATTGATTCTAATAAAATATAAAACAAAAACAGAAATAGATGAAGTAAAACCAAATGAAGAAAAATGGGATTTGGATTTTTCATTATAGGAGAATAGAAATTGAGTCTACAACTAGGAAAATCATTTAATAGAAATTATACAATTAGATTACCTTTTTTGGATGGTTTTTATGATATTGGATTATTTTATAATAATAAATCATCCTTTTTATTATTTAGTGTTAATTCAGATTTTTCGCAATCTAAATCCTCTAATATAAAACAGAATGTCAAAGTAAACATGTTTAAAAATATTGAATCTTCAAAATTTTGTGAAACATTTTTAAATTTACATACTTATAGAAGTCAATCATTAGACATTGTCAATCAATTTAAAGAAATAAAACCTGATTATACATTAGATATAAATTTTTTGTTTAATGAAACTCTTACAATGTCAAAAATTGTTGTTGATAATTCTACATTTTTTGATACGTTAAATTTATATTGTTTTACTATGTCATCTTATATGAGTGAATTTTTGTTTTTAATAGCTGAAAGACAAAATATAATTTCAAAATTACAGAAAAAAGTTGTTAGAAGTAGTGCAATACAAATTGCTACAACTTCTAGTTTGAATGTTATACAAGATTTTTATGATGAAGCAAGACAAGTAAAAATTAAAGATGTAACAAAAAGAATTCCATCAGATGAAATTATAAAATTAAATTAAAAATTTGGAGAATAAATGAATGAACATCGATTATGTGAATATGGATGTGGTCAAGAAGCAATACATCAATTCAAAAATGGAAAATGGTGTTGTTGTAATAATTTTAGTAAATGTATTGGATATCGTAATAAATTATCTAACTTAAGAAAAGGTAAATTATCACCGCATAAAGGTAAGATAAGAAATTACAGTGAAGAAGCTAGGAAAAAAATGGGAAATTCTAAAAGAGGAAAGTTAGCTTGGAATTCAGGTTTAAAAGAATGTTTTAAATCAGAAACATTAATAAAAATGAAAAATAGTCATATTGGAAAAACATATATAACAGAGGATGGAAGAAATCGAATAAAAGAGTATATGTTAAATGGTGGATCTATAAAAGCAAATAAAAATATAAAACGCAAATCTCTTTCAGAAATCACCAAGAAAAAAATTAGTATTTCAAATACTGGAAAAAAAAGAACAGAAGAATTTAAAGAAACAAAAAGACAAATGTTATTAAATGGTGGTGCTATAAAGATGATTAAAGCTATTAAAAAAATTTCAAAAGAAGAAATTAAATTAAGAGATATAGTTAAGGAATTATATCCTAGTTGTATATTTCAAGAAAAAGTTTTTAATTATGCTTTAGATGTAGCAATACCTGAGTTTAAGATAGCTATAGAATATGATGGTTATTATCATTTTAACACAGAAGAGATTAAAGAATATCACAAGTTTAGACAAAAACGAATTGAAAATGAAGGCTGGAAATTTTATCGTATTACAATGTTTGATAAATTTCCAAACAAAGAAATAGTTAAAGAAAATATTCAAAGACTTATTAAGGAAAATTAAAATGGCAGATTCAGATAAAATTGATACCAGATATAACTACTTTTGGATACATAATGTCTTTGCGCATTTTTGTAAAGACACTCTTGAATATTTTGGTGATTATCTTTATCCAAGATTTGAGTGGCAAGTTATCGGCACGTATGATAAAGCAGTCGAATATCTGAATAAGGAAAAACAATACGGGAGAGAAACAGATCAACCAATGAGACCTGGTCTTCTTTTAGACCCATCTGGTGATTTTTCATTTGATGAAACTTATGGAAAAATGCTTTATAGATTTCCAAATTTAGCTCCAGGTTTAGCCAAGTATATGTATTATCCTATATATCAAGATTCAAATGTTTTAATAACTGTTGCTTTTAGTAGAGTTAAAGGAGAATTTAATTTTACCGGATTGATGTCTTCTTTCTATGAATATACAGATATGAGAATATTCTTAAATTTAATTTTTGGTGGTTTAGATAGATTTATATACCCTAGATGGTTTAATTCTTTTATAATTTTACCATCTGAGATTTATGATTATACTTATGAAAACGATGTAACTGGTGAAACATATAAAATTAATATTGATGATTCTTATTCTAAATTAGTTAAAACTACAAATACAAATGAGATTGTTTATCCTTGTAGAATCAAACCAATATATAAACTAACAAGTATATCAGATCAATCTTCAAAATTTGGTGGTATTGATGGACTACCTGATTGGAAGTTAGGATTTACTATTTCGTATGAGATAGAAATGCCCACTTTTATTGTATTAGAAAGTGATTACCTTGCAGAAAAAATGAAAGTAAATATAAAATATGGTTCATGTTATACTGCAAATAAAGTATATTCCACATCAGAAAATATTCCAGTTAATATTGAATCATTTATTTCAACCGTGGATCGAGGAATAGATGAAACTTCAAATTCAACGATAACATATCCAGATGAAGCAACAATTAGCGATAAAACAAGCAGAGTATTTAAAACTCGTTATTATCATATTGTTACAAAAGAGGAAGCTGATTCAACCACTTATGTTGATATTAGTATTTCCGAAACAGTAACTGATAAAGATTTGTTAAAGCTAGTTGGTAAAGCTGGAATTCTTGATTATTATGATCATTATACTATAATAGATGATGGAACTACGATTCAAATAAATAAAACATATGTTACTTTAGAAGAAGATGATATTTTAGAAATTTATATTTATATATATGTTTAAGGAGAATTGAATATGAAATTATATCAAGAATTTTTAATGGGTCAGGAAGATAAAGTTGAGAAAGAAATTAATGTAGCTGGTGCAGTTATATTAAAAGTTAATGAAGAAGAAGGTAATTCAGTACTTTTAATTCAAAGAGCTAAAGATGATTTTTGGCCAAACGTATGGGAGTATCCAAGAGGTCGTTGTGATAAAGGAGATGAAAATAATTTAAATTCTTGTTTAAAAAGAGAGGTTAAAGAAGAAACAGGTTTGGATGTAGATATTATTAAATACATAGACAAATATGAATATATAGCAGATCATGGAAAGAGAAAGTCTACACAATATAATTATTTATGTAGAATGACAAATCCAAATCAAAAAATTAAACTTTCAAAAGAACATAGAAATTATAAATGGGTATATTCAGTTGGAGAGGTTGAGTTATTAATTCCATCTGAAATGAAAAAAACAGTAACGAGGGTTTTAAATAAAGATGAGCAAATTGTGGTTTATCCAAAGTCTGATGAGGTTATTGAAGAAACTCAAAAAAGTTGGGTTAGAAAATAAAATGATAAAATTAATCATAAAAAATGTTGGAATGTTTTTGAATATTCCAGGTATTACGCCATTTAGAACACCAGCTGAAATAGATATTACAAAGGTTGATGTTAATATGGTATTAGCTGAATTAAAAAAACACGGTATCTCAAAATACAAAATAGTTTCGTCTGATCCAAATCAATTAAAAAGTATAATTAATAAAATTAGTATTGATAAAAAGAAAGTAAAAGAAAGTATGATATTAAAAGGTGAAGGTGAAAGTGAAATTTTAATTAGTATTAAAGAACAACAAAAATCAATAGACAAAATTACAAAAATACTTGAAGGTTTTTTAAAGTCAGAACCAACAATTAACAATCATGAACCTTTAATAAAAGAAAAGAGAAAAAGAAAGAAATTTGATGAAAAAGTTGAAGAATTTATACCATCAATAGATATAGACAGTTATAAATTAAAAGGTTCAATTACAAATGATAGTATAAAAGTAGATAAAAAAGATTATAAAGAAGAAGCTAAAAATTTATCTAAACATATAAAGGGAACAAATTAACAATCAATAAATTTTAGGAGAATACATTATGAGTGACGAAGTAGATATTAATTTGGATAATCAGGATAATACAGAACCAAAGAAATCAAAAATTACATGTATGTCTTTGGATGCTGGAACTATGAATTTTTGTTGTGCAAGAAGTGATTCAGAAGAAATTAAAATAATGAGAAATGTATTTCTTGAATTAAATAAAGATGATATATCAATATCGGATCTTTCAGATATTAAATATGTAGAAAATGACGATAACCTTTATATTATTGGGAATGATGCATTTAGACTAGCAAATATATTTGGAAAAGAAGTATCAAGACCAATGGAAAAAGGTTTAATTTCAAGTAAAGAAATTAATGCAATTGATATATTAACAATAATGATTAAAGATTTAATTGGAGATGTAAAAAATAAAGATATTTATGTTTCATATAGTATTCCATCAGAATCAATTGATGAAGGAAGATCAGTTACTTATCATGAGAAAGTATTTGGTAGAATATTATCATCATTAGGTGTAAATTATAAATCTATAAATGAAGCAATGGCAATTATTTATTCAGAGTGTGCAGAAGAAAAATATTCAGGTGTAGCATTATCATTTGGTGCTGGAATGTGTAATGTATGTTGTTCTTATAAATCTATAGAAACCTTTAAATTTTCAACATCTAGAAGCGGAGATTGGATAGATCTAAATGTAGCAGAATCATTGAATATGATTAAAAATAGAGTAACATCAATGAAGGAAAAATATTTAGATTTACAACTAGGTTTTGAAAAACAAGAGAACAAAAAAATAAAGAGAGTTTTAGAATCTTTAACCTATTATTATGAAAATTTAATAGATTATACCATAAAAAGAATAATACATGAATTTAATGAAAATGTAGATACTGAATTAGAAGTTCCTATACCAATGATTATATCTGGTGGTAGTTCATTACCTAACGGATTTTTAGAACTATTTAAAAACACAATTAATAAATATCAATTACCTTTTGAAATTTCTGAAATAAGAAGAGCTAAAAATCCACTTACAGCAGTAGCTCAAGGTCTTCTAATTAAAACAATTTCAGATGTTTCTAATTCAAAAAATAAATAGGAGGAAATAAAAAATGAAATTATCAGAGAAACAATTAAATCTTCTTTTTGAAGCTATAGATAAGACTATAGATTTGGTTATACTTGAAACATCAGAATATCAGGCATATTTTAAATCAATGCTTCAAAAATTTGGTGTTAAAAGTCCAATGGAATTAGAAGGAGAAAAGAGAAAAGAATTTTTTGCTGCAGTTAAAGCTGGATGGAATAAATCTAAATAACTATATTAATTCTTTAAAAGAAAGGAAATGTGAATTGTGAATAGAATGAATAAAAATAATTCTGAGTTTTATCCGAAAAAATTAACACCAATAGAACTGTATAAGTTAGGAATTGAAGCAAACAATTTTAATATTGCGGATACGTTAGAAGAATTAAAAACAAATCCACCAAATATTATAATATCAGAATGTATTAGATCAGTTAGATTTATACAAAATAATTTTAAAGAACAAGAATTAATTAAAAAGAATAAGTATGTAATGAGTGCTGGTGTTTACATTCAATTACATTATGATACAAGATCTAATATTGAAATTTTAAAACCTGCAAATATTAAGTTTAAAAAATTGTATAGACAATATGAAGGACAAAATTTAGATGGAAAAATACTTTTAGTTTTTCGTCAAGGTGGTATTGGTGACTTATTGTTTATTCAACCAAATTTAATTTATCTAAAAGAAAAATATCCCACATGTATAATTAAATTTGCATGTGGTCCGCAATATCAAGATATGGTTAAAGAATGGGATTGTATAGATGATGTTATAGATTTACCTTTTAATGTTACTGAAATGTTTAGATCAGATTATCAATGTTTTTTTGAAGGTGTAATTGAAAGATGTAAAGAGGCTGAAAAGATTTGTTCCTATAATTTATTTACAAAGTGGATGGGACTAAATCTAGAAGATAATTTGTTAATACCAAAACAAAAAGCTAATGAAGAATCAACATTAAAGAATAAAGAGATTTTAAAAGAATTTGGAATTGAAGAAAAAGATTTTATTATTGTTCAAATGAGAGCTTCTTCACCAATTAGAACTCCAAGACCAGAAGTTTGGATAAAATTAATTAATATGTTAACCGAAAAAGGTCATAATATTTTAATAACTGATTCTCCGCATAATGCTTCAACTATTGATGATTTTATTTTAAAATTAAAAGATAAAGAAAAAGTTAAGAATTTTTGTCAATATTCTAAGACTATTGCAGATACTATTTCTATGGTTGCATTATCAAAATTGAGTATTGCAACTGATTCTGCTTTGAGTCATATATCAGAATCATTAGGTATTAAAAATTTTGCAATTATGGGTCCATTTCCTGGAAGAGTTAGGTTTTCCACTTATAAATGTAATGATTGGATTGATTGTATAAAAGAAGAATGTTCTCCTTGTTTTACTCATGGAATGCAACCATGCAAAAATTCAATCAAAGGTTACCCTATATGTTATGATAATTTAGATTATGATTTATGTATAGAAAAAATTGAAAGGTTATTAAATGATTAAGATTTTTATTAGCTGTCGAAACAGAATTGCGATCTCTACTAAATGTATAACAGCTCTTAGAAAACACTCTACAATCCCACATCAACTTTATATTTTTGATAATTTGTCAAATTATAAAGTTCAAGAGCACTTCATGTATTTTTGTTTATTATATGAAAAAGGTATTATATCTCAATATACAATGAATACTGAACAATCTACATTTTCAGCTTTTTCTAAAGCTGTATCTTTCAATCAATTTGGATATAATCATGAGATGGATCCAAATAAAGATAAATATGATTTTTTAGTTTGTTTGGATAATGATATTATAGTAACTCCAGGTTGGGATAATATTATTAAAAAAGCATGGGATGATGTTAAGAAATATAAGATGGATAATATTAAAGTTATTGGTCAACTTCCAGGTGGTATTAAATCTAAAAAAGAATTACATGATAAAATTGGAGGATTTAAAGCTAAAACTGGAGTATATGGAGGTAGTGGATTTTGGACGCTTAGACCTGATTTTTTTCGAGAAATTGGTTATTTAGATGTTAAAGAGTTAGTCGGGTTAGATAAAAAACATGACCAGGGATACTGGAAAAAACTAGGAAAATCAACAAACGGAAAAGATTATATATTAGGTTTAGATGTTAAACTAGCAATTCATACTGGAAAAATAAGCGGTAGTATTTGTAATACTCTTACAAGAAATAAAAAAATAAAACAAAGAAAACCAAAGGAATTAATTAAGTTTGAAGAAGCAGAAAAAAGAATTGACAGTATGAATTTTGATCAATTTTATGAAATGATTAAAAAAGATAAATCTCTGATGAATGATTGGTAGGTATTTATGAAAAAAGAAAATGTTTATGAGATATTAATAAAAAGAAATGCTATAAATAAAAGAGTCGAACAAATCGCAAAAGAAATAGATAAATATTTTTATTCACAGTCTTTGACTATATTGTGTGTTCTAAAGGGTTCATTTATCTTTGCTGCAGATTTAGTAAGACTTTTAGAACATGTTAAATGTAATATAGAATTTATAGAATTATCAAGTTATGGTTCTGAAAGATTTAGTTCTGGAGAAATAGAAATAACTAAAAGTTTTGGATTTAATAATTTGACAGATGAAAATGTATTAATAGTTGAAGATATTATAGATTCAGGATTAACTTTAGATTTTTTAGTTTATAAAATTAAACATTATGATCCAAAGGAATTAAAAACTTGTGTTTTATTAGATAAAAAATGTAAAAGAAAAATAGACTTTATTCCTGATTATTCTTGTTTTGAAATTGATGATAAGTTTGTAATAGGATATGGTTTAGATGATAATGAATCTTTTCGAGAACTTCCAGATATTTATTGGGTTAAAAACTAAATGAAAAAAGCGATATTATTTTTTTGTCTTGGAGAAATGTATTGGGAGTTTGCAAGATTTGTTCCATATTTTATTTGGAAAAGGAGAAAAGAATTTAAAAAGAGAAAAGATATAGATTTTATTGTATTGACACAACCAGAAAATTTTGATATGTATGGACGTTATGCAGACATACTAATTCCATTTAGATTAAAAGATAATTTAAAATATAAACCTAATTGTTTTAGATTAGATAATTTAGAACTTGATAAATATAATTCAATAATTAAACTTTTTAAAAATCAATTTAAAGATCGTTATGATATTTTAGAAACAGTTTATCCAAATATTACTAAAAGACAATATTTAAATAAAAATCAATATCCTCAAAATAAGATGATTTTTGATTATA
>Ga0307992_1000223_pt1 | contig 36144 bp, 37 predicted proteins | sample EllFjometagen133_FD_203162 | JGI IMG/M metagenome (GOLD analysis project Ga0307992, IMG submission 203162) | Marine microbial communities from Ellis Fjord, Antarctic Ocean - #133 | ecosystem: Environmental > Aquatic > Marine > Unclassified | place: Southern Ocean | collected 2014-10-08
ATATCCTTAGATTTTTCTTTGCGCAACCAATCAAACAGAAATACGTTGTTAAAAGCAGAAAATAATTGTTAATATCGTCTGGTTTTTTAAGAAACAGAGTTATTTTTAACCACACTGATTAGTTACGTTTTTTTTTTAAGATAAGATAATTGACTTTTATCTTTTCAGATTTTTCCAAAATACTATATAAATCTAATATTTATAAAAGATATTTATTTTCTCATTGCCCTTTTTCTTTTTGCGACAAAAATACTTGCATTAAGCTCAAATCCTATTAAGAGAACAATTGCATTTAAATTTATCCACAACATTAAGATTATTAAGGTACCTATTGAACCATAAAATTTATTATATTGGGCAAAACTGTCGATATAATAATTAAACCCTATAATAAAAAGCATTGATAAGACAGTTGCTAATGTTGAGCCTGCAGAAATAAACTTAAAATTTTTCCGTTTTGCCGGAGCTAGATAATAAACAGATGAAATTGCTGTAAAAGTCATTAACAGCATTATTAACCATTTCACAAGATTTATCAAAATATAAGTAAACTCACTTTTTATGATATGATTATCAACCAGATAATTTACTGAAATAGTTGTACCTATCAATAAACTGGCAGCCAAAACCACCAAAAATGCAACTATTATTACAAGAACAACTGAGATATATCTAATTTTAAAAAACGATCTGGTTTCAATAGTATGTGAAGTTCTGTTAAAGGCTTTCATAATGCCCAACATTCCGTTTGAAGAAAAATATATCGACAAGAAAAAACCTATTGAAAGCAAACCTCCATTATGTTGAGAAACAATTCCTTCAATTGTATCTTTTACAGTAATGAATGTATGTCCTGGTAAAGCATTTTTAAGACTTCGTAAAATTGTAACTTGCAAATTATCAATTGGAATGAATGGAATTAATGTAAAAAAAAACAACATTGCGGGAAAAATTCCAAGTAAAAATGTAAAAGAAAGTGAATTTGCTCTTGAAATAAGTGAACTTTTATTTATCCCGTTAAAAAAGAATTTAACTACATCATAAAGAGGTAAACTATCGAAACCGGGCAATACAATTCTTTTTAAAAGCTTAATTACAATTGCTTCCAGGTAATAATACAACTTTTTAAAGGCTGAAATAATTTTTAAAATATTTTTCATTTTAATTCTAATTAAAAAGCTTTCAAACTCATATCAAGGCTTTTTACCTGATGAGTTAATGCACCCACAGAAATAAAATCAACACCAGTTTCGGCATATTCCCTTATAGTGTCGATTGTAATACCACCTGATGCTTCGGTTTCGTATTTTCCATTAATAATTTGGATTGCCTTTTTCATATCCTTAACAGAAAAATTATCAAGCATAATCCTATCAATTTTACCAATTTCCAGTACTTCATTTAATTCCTTAAAATTCCGGACTTCAATTTCAATTTTAAGATCTTTTTTATTTTCTATCAGGTATCTTTTTGCTGATTTAATTGCTTTTGAAATGCCTCCCGCAAAATCAACATGATTATCTTTAATCATAATCATATCATATAATCCCATTCTATGATTTTCACCTCCACCAATAACAACAGATTCTTTTTCAAGGATTCTCAAATTTGGTGTAGTTTTTCTGGTATCAATAACTTTTGTTTTCAGACCATGAAGTTTCTCTACAATTTTTCCTGTTGCCGTAGCAATACCACTCATCCTTTGCATAAAATTTAATGCAAGCCTTTCGCCAGATAATAAAGAAATTGAACTTCCTTCAACAACAAAAGCAATATCGCCATATTTTACTTTTTCACCATCTTTAAGCAAGACATTAAAAACAATATTCTTATCAACTTTATTGAATACTTTTTCAGCAATTTTTATACCTGCAAGAATTCCATCTTCTTTAATCAAAAGTTTAGCTTTACCCATGGCTTCTTTTGGGATAGTAGATATTGAGGTATGATCACCATCACCAATATCTTCTGCTAACGCTTTTTCAATAATTTCATCTATTGTCATTTCTGTTAGGTTTTCTATAAAATGTGCAAATGTAAAAGTAATAATTTCTTTGGAAATGATTCCACCGTTTCAACACCCCATCACCTATGTTTAAATATTGTTAATAATTATCAAATGTTTGTATATGAATATTACAATTGTTTAGTAAATTTGCTTTTACAATTAATCCTAAAAAGCAGAAATATTATGAATAAAAAGTCAAATATATTACGGATATTCATTTATTCATTCTTATTGTTAAGTGTTTCTTCTTGTAACTATACTGAAGAAAGTAAAAAAACAGGAGAAGACGAATTTCAGCAACAAATACAATCTTTTTCGAAATCTCTCGAAGATATTGACGAGACAATGAATCTTGTTGATATGCTAAATAAAAAAATGCAAGAACTTGAAGATAATGTTATCTCCGGCAAAATAACAAGAGAAGAAGCAAACAAAATAGCAGAAGAAATAGATAAAACATATTATCGTGAAATTGCCCGTAGAGCAAACATTAATCCTGCATCAAAACTTCCCGAATGGGCAATAAATTTAGGTTTATCCGAACCAAATGGCTTAGTTCTCGATCAGGATTTCTCACAAGAAACTTCAATTAATGACCCTTCCAACGCATACAATTCTATCAAACTAGTTTATAACGGGAATTATAATACTGCTATTGAACAAGCAAAAATAATTGCAAAGAAAGCGAATATACCACTAAGCAAACAATACAAAAAAGCGTTTGAATTAAAAGAAAAATACGGAAAAGAAATCGAGGGAATAAGTGGAATTGTATTTATGAATTACGAGTTTGGTGATAAGAATATTAAATACAAAATTTCTATCAGTGTAAATCAAGATGGCAAATTAGTAATAAATGCTGTTGATATGGATCAAATGAAAAAAATTTTGAAATAAATTATTATTCCTAAAATCTTCAACCACATAATCATATTAATTTTTTAATGCAATTCATAAAATTAAAATTACTTTTGTAAAAATTTTAATATGTCAGTTTCTAAAGATACAATAGTACACCCGGGAATTATCAACAAAATTGAGAATGACAAGATTATTGTTAATATTATTGCTCAATCGGCTTGTGCTTCTTGTCATGCAAAAGGAATGTGCTCTGTTTCTGATTTAGAAGAAAAATCAATTGAAGTTCTGAAAAAATCCGGAAAAAATTACAAAACTGGTGAAAAAGTGAACGTTGCAATGGAAAGTTCATTAGGAACAAAAGCAGTTATGATTGGATATGTAATCCCATTTTTAATTGTTCTTATTTCATTAATAATTCTAATAATCATTACTAATAATGAAGGTTTTGCAGGACTAATTTCTTTGGCGTTGTTAATTCCATACTATTTTAGTATATATTTTCTTAGGGATAAATTAAAAAAAACATTTACATTTAAAATTCAATAACAGAATACAGAAACATAAGATTATGAAAAATACTATATTATTATTTACATTATTAATATTTTTCTCAGGGTATGCAATCGGGCAAAAAACCGAATATCACCCAACAAAAATCAGTAAAGCAAAATATTTCAGAAAAACTATTCCCTTACGCAATATGGAAAAAATTGAGCCAGGGAAAAGAGACAGGAGCTGGAAAAATGGCATTATCAAAAATGAGGAAAGCAGAAAAACAAAGAGAGAAAGAAAAACTGATGCACTTCCATTTGGAAAAGATCCTGCTTTACAAGACTACCAGGGACAAACTTATCAGAGCAGAAATCCTTTGGTAAATATTGACGGACTTGATAATGTAAATGGGGTTTTTCCCCCTGATACTGATGGAGATGTTGGTCTTGATCATTATTTTCAAATGATAAACCTTTCTTTCGCTATTTGGGACAAAGAAGGAAATAAAATATACGGACCTGCTGATAATTCTACTTTATGGAATGGATTTATTGGACCATGGACAGGAACTAACGATGGTGACCCAATTCTTCTCTATGACGAACAAGCTGACAGATGGCTTGCTAGCCAATTTGCAATAAACACATCAAACGATACATATTGGGAGTTAATTGCAATTTCAGAAACCAGCGACCCATTAGGAGCATATTATCAATATGCTTTTCAATTTCCTGTTTTCAATGATTATCCGAAATTTGGAGTTTGGAATGATGGATATTATGCTTCATTCAACATGTTTGGAAGTTATTTCAGAGGTGCAGCAGCATCTTTTCAGCGCGATCTTATGCTCGTTGGTGACTCTAATGCACAAATGATTTTATTTGATCTACCAGAAGGAAGCAATCCTTCAAATATGCTTCCTTCTGATCTTGATGGAACACCTGCTCCGGTTGGAACACCTAATTATTTTACTTTTTTTGATGATGATGCATGGGGATATCCTAATGATAGAATGAACGTTTGGGCTTTTACTTCTGATTGGGTTAACCCAACAAATTCTACTTTTTCAGAAGTTGCAGTTTTACCAACCGAAGCTTTTGACTCAGAATTATGTACTGCTCCACGTGGACAATGTGTTCCTCAACCAAATACAGACACAAGACTCGAAACATTATCCGATAGATTAATGCATCGACTTCAATACAGAAATTTTGAAAGTTATCAGGTCATGCTTACAAATCATACAGTTGATGCTGATAATTGTCATGCAGGAATAAGATGGTACGAAATGCGTGACAATAACGACGGAAACGGGTGGTTTATTTATCAAGAAGGTACTTATGCTCCTGATGATAATCACAGGTGGATGGGAAGTATTGCCATGAATGGCCAGGGAGATATTGCACTTGGCTATACTATTTCAAGCGACAGTATTTCACCATCAGTTAGATATACAGGTCAAACACAAGGAGCAACTCTTGGTGAAATGGATATCACAGAAGTAGAGCTTGTTCATGGAATAGGTTCACAAAATAGTTACCATCGTTGGGGAGATTACAGTTGTATGTCTATTGACCCATCTGACGACTCCACTTTTTGGTTTACTGAAGAATATATGAAATTTGGCTGGCAAACAAGAATTTCTTCTTTCAATTTTGAACCTGTTCCTCCTGCCACAGCTGAAGCCGGAGAGAATGATACCGTTTGTGAAAATCAAGTTTTTTATACTAATGGTAATGGAACAAATTTTACCTCAGTTCTGTGGACAACAATGGGAGATGGCTTTTTCCCATACAAAAATTCACTTGAAGCAATGTACTGGCGCGGAAATGGAGACCTTGAAAATGGGGAAGTCAATCTAATTTTAACAGTTTATGGATATATTCCGGATGATTTAGTTAGTGATACTTTGCTACTTACATATAATTATATGCCTGAAGTATCTGCCGGAAACGACACTATCATCTGCCAAGGTAATTCAATAACTTTATCAGGATATGCTATTAGAGAGGATTCATTACTTTGGACAACTTCAGGTGATGGTATCTTTAGTAATGATACTATTCTTAATCCTACATATACTCCGGGTGCAGATGATATTTTAAATACTTCTGTTGAACTAACTCTTTCAGCTTCGGCTACAATACCTTGTACAGATAGTGTTTCTGATAAAATTACTTTGAATATTGATGAATGCATCGAAATATTTGAATTACCTAACAATCAAATTTCTATAATAATTCAACCAAACCCAACAAAAGGTGTTTTTGCTATCTCAATAAAAAATGCTGAATGTAAAACCGTTGATATTAATATTCATGACATTACCGGCAAATCATTATTAAAAGATAAACTAGCAAATACAGATAAAATATCGAAAGACTACGATTTGTCATCATATCAAAAAGGTGTTTATTTTATTGAAGTTATTTGTGGAGATATCAGGAAAACTGAAAAATTATTAATTAAATAAATTTTATTTATAAAAAAAGAAACACGCCATTGTATGACGTGTTTTTTTATTATTATCTATAGAGTTTTTATCTATGCAAATACGTTCTCTAACTCTTCTGTTTTTTTAAGTACTATCTTTTTGCAAGCCATTTCAGCAGCTTTAATTAACGGATAACCAACCGGAGATCCTGTTAATAATGGATGAGTTCCTATTTGAGAAGTAATAAGAGAGCTTAAAGTCATCTTATTTTCAATTGCAAGACCAATAACATTTACAAGTTCTCCACTACTTAATCCGCCCATAATTTCGCCGCCAAGTAATATTCTTGTTTCTTTTGATGCAATTAATTTTATCATTTGCATGTGTGTTCCGGGTAATGATCCAGGATGTTTGTCAGGTCCTTTAAAAACTCCGGTAACTATTTCAAATCCTTCTCTAATTGCCAATGTTTCGGTTAAACCGGCAGTTGCAAATGCTGTATCGCCAATTGCTGTTGAATATATTGCAATTGTTCCTCCAAAACTTCTTGGTGTTGCTAATTTATAAAGATTAAAACCTACAACACGTGATTCAGCGCAAGCTGTTGATGCAAGCATTGTAGAACATGTTTTTCGTGTAAAATAATCTTTTTTCTCAGCACAATCACCTGTTGCAAATACATCTGCGCGATTTGTTCTTAAATATTCATCAACTTTAATAAAGCCTCTCTCATTAATTTCCAAACCACATTTAATTGCTAATTTAGTATTTGGAACATAGCCCATTGAAAGAATTACAGCATCAGCATCAATTTTTCTTCCATCTTCCAACATTACTCCGGAAACTTTTTCTTCACCTAATATTTCTTTTATTCCAGTTCCTGTAATTACATTAATTCCCCTGCTTTTAATAATCTGCTCAGCTTCATCGGCAAATTCCTTATCAAAAGCCAAACCTAATATCTGTGGCAATTTCTCAACAAGTGTAACCTTTTTACCTGTTTTATTAATTTCATCAGTTACTTCAACACCAATAAATCCTGCACCAACAACAACAATATTTTTTGCATCTTTTATTCTTCTTTGAAAATCATCAAGATAAACTTTGTTTTTGGGAATCACAAAAACATTTTTAAGTCCGGCACCTTTCAACCATTTTGGTATTAAAGGAGTTGATCCGGTTGAAATAATAATTTTCTCATAGCTTATTTCTTCACCGTTTGCTAAAATGCAAATTTTATCGTTAATATTAACATCAACAACTTCACCTATCATAATTTTTACTCCTGCTTTTTCAAAACCGGCATCAGGTAAAATATTTTTTTCAGTTGTTTCCACTGTTCCAAAAATATATGGAATACCACATGGAATCATAACTTTTTCCTCTTTTCTTATTAAAAGAACTTCTTTATCAGGATTTTTCATTTTTGCTGTGGCAGCAGCAGTAATACCGGCTGCACTTCCCCCTACAACTAATACATCTGTTTTCTTCATAATTAATCTAAATTTTATAATAATTTACAGTTAATACTTATTTTCTTATGCTTACATCTTTGCCAAAACTTCTAAACCATTAATATCTATAAGTTTTATTCGTTCGCTATTGAAAGCAATTAATCGATTTTTATTAAACTTTCGTAAATACATTGTGAGGTTTTCTCTTCCAATATTTGAATAATTCACTAAATCTTTTTTCAAAAGCTTAATCGTATTCGACCCAAATTTTCTAGATACAATTAAAAGTGTCTCAGCCAGTCTTTCTTTTTCCGATTTTTGAACTATCGAAATATTTCTTCTCTCGGCTTCAATCAGTAATTTGTTTAAACAATCAATAATACAAAATGATAATTCTGGTTTTTCTTCTAATAAGCGCATAAATTCTTTAGTTGGAATTTTGCATACAATAGAATCTTCAATAGCTGCAACTGAAGTTTTATGATTTTCATCTAAAATTACCGATCTCATTCCAAACAAATCTCCCGGAGTAACAAACCTTACAATTTGTTCAACTCCATTATTTCCCTTTTTGAATATTTTTACTTTTCCTTCTCTTAAATAATAAATTCCTGTAGGTTTTGAATTTTCCTGAAATAAGTTATTACTCTTTTCAACAAATTCATTTTTTCTGTTTTTACATAAACACAAAATATCGGAAATCTTTGATTCATCGAAACAAATTTTCACAATATTGCTTGTTTCGCTTTTGTTTGATTTATTATTTGTTTTCATAGTTTTAAATTTTATTTGTCCATAAAAAATAATTAATTATATCTTTTTTTTTCGACTATAAAATTACATCACACCTCTTTCTATCATTAATTTTTATGGTAGTATTACTTTGTATCTCTATATGAGTTTTTTTTATTTTTCTTATGAGTTTTATCAATTTATTTTATCATAATTTCCAGACTTTTTTGATTATAAGTAATTATTTTTGTTATACTTTTGCTGAGTGAATTATTTAGAAGTAAACATCACTTAAAAAAAACAGTATTTATTTGTATTGTTAGGATTTTGTATTCAGCATTTTACGAATTATAAATTGAATAAAAAATGGCACACAATTTTGAAGAGATTAATTGCATTGATTGTGAATATCAATCAAGTTGTTTTAATAAACTTATTCAATCCGAACTTGAGTTTATTAATCAGAATAAAGTATTAGTAAAATATAAAAAAGGCGAAACCATTTACAAACAAGGTGCATTTTCTTCTCATATCATGTATGTTGTAAATGGTTATGCAACAAAATATTTAGAAGGAACAAACAATAAAAATCTTATTGTAAAAATTATTAAACCATTCGAATACATCGGTTTATCATCATTATTCTGCATTAATGAACATTGCTATTATTCTGTATCTGCAATTACAGATACAACATTATGCTTGATTAAAAAAGATGATTTAAAAAAACTAATATCAATAAATAATGAATTTGCTCAAGAAATTATAAAGTGGTACTGCATTAATGACAAGGAAACTTTTAACAAATTAAAAAGTATTAATAACAAACACATGCCCGGTCTTTTAGCTGAAGCCATTATTTATATTAATCAAAAAGAATATAGTGAAATAGCTTCAATAATTACAAGAAAAAACTTAGCCGAATTATCAGGTATTTCAGTTGAAAGCACAATTCGTATTTTATCAGAATTTAAAAAAGAAAAAATTATTGATTTTGATGGAAAAGCCATTAAAATCATAAACAAAGAAACATTAATTAACATCAGTAAAAATGGTTAATCAGACTTTAATTTATTCAATTATTTTATGATTAAATTATGACAAATATCATTAATAAAATACTGTAAATATTCTTACCAAATTATATAGTAAATGTTTTTACTAAATTGATTAATTATTTTACTTTTGCTCATCTTATTATATTATATTTTTTTAAAATATATTAGTTTTAATGCAATTTTTTAACCACAAAAATGTAACATAACGTGAATGATGTAATAATTTTTTCAATAATATCATTAGGGGGAATTGGCCTCGCTGCAGCAATCATTTTGTATTTTGTTGCACAAAAATTCAAAGTTATTGAAGACCCCAAAATTGATGAAGTTGAAGAAGCACTACCAGCAGCAAATTGCGGTGGCTGTGGATATCCAGGCTGTCGAAGTTTTGCTGAAGCTTCTGTAAAAAAAGCCAATAAAGATAAAAACATCGAAGGACTTTTTTGTCCTGTTGGGGGTAATGAAGTTATGAGCAAAGTAGCAAGCATCTTAGGGCTTGAAGCTAAAGAGCAAGAACCTATGGTTGCAGTCTTACGTTGCTCAGGTTCTAAGAAAAATGCTCCTAAAAAAGTTGACTACGACGGACCTGAAACATGTACATTCGCTCATAATCTTTATCAGGGTGAAAGTTCTTGTCCGTATGGTTGCCTTGGACTTGGCGATTGTGTTGATGCTTGTAATTTCGATGCAATGTATATGGATGAAGAAACAGGTCTTCCGGTAATTATTGAAGATAATTGCGTTGCCTGTGGTGCTTGCGTCGAAGCATGCCCACGAGACATAATAGAATTAAGAGATGTCGGCAAAAAAAGCAGGAGAATATTTGTTTCTTGTGTTAATGAAGAAAAAGGCGGAGTTGCAAGAAAAAATTGTAGCGTTGCTTGTATCGGATGCGGAAAATGCTTTCAGGTATGTAAGTTCGATGCTATCACAATTGAAAATAATCTTGCATATATTGATTATGAAAAATGTAAGCTTTGCCGTAAATGTGTAGAAGTTTGTCCAACAAATGCAATACATGAATTAAATTTTCCACCAAGGAAAATAAAAACGGTTGAAAACACTAAACCAGCAGAATTAAAAAAAACAGAAAATAAACAAGTTTAGAAATTATAATAAACGCAACAAACTAGTAAAACAACAATCCTTGTTTTATAACTTTGATGGTAAATTTAATTAAGTGAGGATTAATGATTAAGTGAGAAAATCAATAAAAATTTAGAAATAAGAATAAAATGGAAGTATTTATTTAATCATTTATGCATTTGATCATTTAAGCATTTCCAATAAAATAACAGTAAAGAGATTAATTTAATGCTTATCAGTAAAAAAATACGGGAGGATAAGAATATTGAAAACATTTAAATTAGGCGGAGTTCATCCTGCTGGGAATAAAATTTCGGAACACAAAGCAATTGAAGTGCTTCCAATTCCAAAACAAGTTCAAATGCCACTTGGCCAAAATCTTGGTGCTCCTTCAGTTCCAATTGTAAAAAAAGGTGACGAGGTTAAAGTTGGACAACTTATTGCAAAAAGTGAAGCTTTTATTTCTTCAAATGTTCATTCATCAGTTTCAGGAAAAGTTTTGAAAATTGATAACGTAATCAATCAGAGCGGTTATAAACAACCTGCAATTGTAATTAATGTTGCTGGAGATGATTGGATGAATAATATTGATCGTTCAGAAACTTTGAACAAAAATATTACTGAATCGAAAGAAGAAATTATTAAAAAAATTCATGAATTAGGAATTGTTGGACTGGGAGGTGCTACATTTCCATCTCATGTAAAATTAATGGTTCCTAAAGGCAAAATAGCTGAAGTACTAATCATCAATGGAGTTGAATGCGAACCATATCTCACAGCTGACCACAGGGTAATGCTCGAAAAAGCTGACGAACTTATGGTTGGAACAAAAACTTTAATGAAAGCTTTAGGTGTAAACAAAGGTCTTATCGGTATTGAAAATAACAAACCAAATGCCATTGAACATCTTCAAAAGATTTCAAAAAATTACGATGGCATCGAAGTTCATTCGTTAAAAGTTAAATATCCTCAAGGTGGTGAAAAACAGTTAATCAAAGCTTTGACAAACAAAGAAGTTCCATCAGGTAAATTACCAATAGAAGTTGGTTGTGTTGTTCAAAATGTAGGAACTGCATTTGCTGTTTATGAAGCTATTCAAAAAAACAAACCGTTATTCGAGCGTGTAGTAACTATTACCGGAAAATCAGTAAAAAACCCTTCTAACTTCCTTGTTAGAGTAGGAACACCAATTTCTGAACTTATTGAGGCAAGCGGTGGAATTCCTGATAATACAAGTAAAATTGTAGGCGGCGGTCCAATGATGGGAAAAGCATTAGTTACACCCGAAGCTCCTATAGTAAAAGGCTCTTCCGGTGTTTTACTTTTCGATGAAAAAGAAAGCAAACGAGTTAAAGAAAAATCATGTATCAGATGTGGCAGTTGCATAAGAGTATGTCCAATGGGTCTTGAGCCGGTTCTTATCTCACAATTATCAAAAATGGAAATGTATGAAGAAGCGGAAAAAGCAAATATTATGGACTGCATTGAATGTGGTTCATGTCAATACACTTGTCCATCGGGGAAACCCTTACTTGATTATATCAGATTAGGGAAATTTAAAGTTGGACAAATAATTAGAAACAGAGGAAAAAAATAAAATATGAACTTACTTACAGTTTCAGGTTCTCCACATATTCATGGAGACAATTCAGTAAAAAAAGTAATGTACGGCGTTGTTTATGCTTTGATACCTGCAATGCTCATTTCAATCTATTTTTTTGGATTTGATGCAGTAAGGGTAATGTTAATATCAGTTGCCGCCTGTATATTATTTGAATTTCTTATTCAGAAATATTTGATAAAAGGACCTATTACAATTAACGACGGTTCTGCATTAATAACAGGTATTTTACTAGCATTTAATGTTCCAAGCAATTTACCCATTTGGATAATCATTGTTGGAGCCTTTGTTGCTATAGGAATTGCAAAAATGTCTTTTGGCGGATTAGGGAAAAACCCGTTTAACCCTGCTTTGGTTGGGCGAGTATTTTTATTGATTTCGTTTCCTGTACAAATGACAAAATGGCCAAAACCCTCAATTTTATTTAGCAATATTACTGATGCTATTTCTGGACCAACTCCCTTAGGATTTTTAAAAGAAGAATTGAAAGGAGAGCGTACTGTACAAGATATTATCAAAAAGGGTTCGACTTGGGTAGTTGATGGTGTTGAACATTCATATAACATCCCAAATTATATTGATCAGTTAGTAGGTAATATGGGTGGTTCGCTAGGCGAAGTTTCAGCGATTGCATTATTGATTGGCGGAATATATCTTTTACTTCGTAAAATCATCACTTGGGAAATTCCTGTTACATATATTGGAACAGTGATAATTTTCACAGGAATATTATGGCTGGTTAATCCCGAACAATTTGTTAATCCACTATTTCATCTTATAACAGGTGGATTGATGCTTGGAGCTTTCTTTATGGCTACAGATATGGTATCTTCACCTATGTCGTCGAAAGGACAAATAGTTTTTGGAATTGGAACCGGATTACTTACTGTGATAATACGTATTTGGGGGGCATACCCCGAAGGCGTTTCATTTGCAATTTTGATAATGAATGCTTTTACACCATTATTAAATAATGCTTTTAAACCAAAAAGGTTTGGGGAAGTTTTAAAAATAAATAACTAATTATAATAAAAAAAATAAACCATGGCTAAAAAAGAATCATCCTTTATTAATATGGTGCTCACTTTATTCATTGTTACAGGCATCTCAGCTTTAGCTTTAGGAGGAGTATATAATCTAACAAAAGGGCCTATTGCATTAGCTAAAAAAGCAAAACTGGAAAATGCAATCAGCAATGTAGTTCCTGAATTTGACACTTTAGTTGAATTTAAAATTATGCCTGCAAAAGGAAAAGACTCACTTACTTTTTACAGGGCATTTTATAAAGACTCACTCGTTGGCACTGCAATTAAGACATATACGAATATTGGATTCGGTGGATTAATTTCAGTAATGGCAGGTTTTTCTCCTGATGGGAAGATAATAAATACTGCTGTATTGGAACATAAAGAAACTCCCGGTCTTGGCGATAAAATGGATATTAAAAAATCTACCTGGAGTGAACAATTTAGAAACAAAAACCCTGAAGATTTTGATCTTTACGTTACAAAAGATGGAGGAAAAGTTGATGCCATAACAGCAGCAACTATTAGTTCAAGGGCTTTTTGCGATGCTATGAACCGTGCTTATAAAGCTTATAAAATGAACTACCCCGCCGCAGAGCAGCGGGGTATCGCTAAGGAATAAGTTTATGAATTCGCCGCAGAGCGGCGGGGAACTAACCCCGTAGCGATTAGAAAAAGAAGGAGGAACAAAATAATGAATCAATTACAAAATTTTACAAAAGGTTTCATTAAAGAAAACCCTGTTTTTATACTTTTATTAGGACTTTGTCCTACACTTGGTGTTACAACAAGTGCTATTAACGGACTTGGAATGGGATTGGCAACTGCATTTGTACTTACAATGTCGAATTTGGTTATTTCAATAATTAAAAATGTTATTCCCGACAAGGTACGAATTCCGTCTTTTATTGTGATAATTGCATCTTTTGTTACAATAGTTGAACTTGTAATGCAAGGTTTTGTTCCGGCATTATTCGAACAATTGGGCTTGTTTATTCCTCTTATTGTTGTTAACTGCATTGTGTTGGGACGTGCAGAAGCGTTTGCTTCAAAAAATACAATATTCTCTTCCGTTATTGATGGATTAGGAATGGGGTTAGGATTTGCATTTGCTCTAACAGTTTTAGGTGGCATTCGTGAAATTCTTGGCAGTGGTGCAATATTCGGATGGAAATTTATTGAAGGCGATGGCATTTTGGTTTTTGTATTAGCTCCCGGAGCTTTTATAGTGTTAGGTTACTTAATTGCAATTGTAAATAAAATTAATAAAGCTTGAAAAGTAAAAAAGTGAAATGTAAGTAAAAAATAAGTACTTAAAGTGACCTAATCCCGAAAACTTTCGGGATGGAGTGCCTAAAGTTAAAAACCATTCAAAATAAATATTATAATAAAAATATAATAAAATAAAACAACAATGGAATACATTCTAATAATAATCGGAGCAATATTTGTAAACAACATTGTACTATCACAGTTTCTTGGGATATGTCCTTTCCTTGGTGTTTCAAAGAAAATATCTACTGCAGCAGGAATGAGTGGTGCAGTGCTTTTTGTTATGACTCTTGCCACAATAGTTACATGGTTAATTCAAAGCTATATTTTAAATCCACTTAATATTGGTTTCCTACAGACAATTACATTTATTCTTGTAATAGCTTCGCTTGTTCAGATGGTTGAGATTATTCTAAAAAAGATTAGTCCGGCATTATTTCAAGCACTCGGGATTTTCCTTCCATTAATAACAACAAACTGCGCTGTACTTGGTGTTGCAATTTTAACTATTCAAAAAGATTTTAACTTACTCGAAAGTGTAGTATTTGCTATATCCAGCGCTATAGGTTTTGGATTGGCACTTATACTTTTCTCGGGAATTCGAGAGCATTTAGATCTAATGGAAGTACCAAAAGGAATGAAAGGCGTTCCAATAGCTCTTCTCTCAGCAGGTATTCTTGCTCTTGCATTTATGGGATTTTCTAATCTTGTTTAAAAGTCAATAAAAATAAATTAAATGCCTGGATGTTTTGTCCAGGCTTTTTTTTAAGTTTGTAATGGATTTTGACATGAAACAAAAATGGAATTAGATACAATTATTAAGCTCGAAAATGCACCAATTTACCAGAAAGAAACTTTGGTACTTTCAAATGTTTATTTAGAAATCAACAAAGGCGAATTTATTTTCCTTATCGGGAAAACCGGTAGCGGAAAAAGCAGTCTTCTTAAAACTTTATACGCCGACCTTCCAATTAACGAAGGGCAAGCAAATGTTGCCGGATATAATTTATTAAAACTAAAAACCAAAGAAATCCCGTTTTTACGACGAAAGATAGGAATTGTTTTTCAGGATTTTCAATTGCTAATAGACCGTTCGGTAAGTGAAAACCTATATTTTGTTATGAAAGCTACAGGCTGGAATGACAAAAGAAAAATGCAAATGCGCATGCAGGATGTGTTAACAAAAGTTGGATTGGGAACTAAAGGTTTTAAAATGCCTCATCAACTTTCGGGCGGCGAACAGCAAAGAGTTTCTATTGCACGTGCATTGATAAATGACCCTGAAATAATCCTTGCTGACGAACCTACAGGAAACCTCGACCCTGACACTTCAAACGGTATTATGAAATTGCTTACTGAAATCAGCAAAACAGGAAGAGCCGTTTTTATGGCAACTCATAATTATAATCTGATTCAAAAATATCCTTCAAGAATTGTACAATGTGAAGATGGTAAGATTACTTGTTCAGGAAATGAGACTAATTAATTTTTCTGCATTTAACTTATTTGAATAGAGACCGTTAAGTTTTATATTTCTCAAATCTATATCTTTCTGATCAAAAGAGCATTCAAATATTTTCTTTAAACTTGCAGTCAGTTGTTTCGAATCATTTGCAATTTCACATAATCCATGCAAGGCTGTTCCGTTAAGCATTTTATCGTTAACCAAACAAAAACGCCCGTTGTATAAAGTATTCAGCAATTTTAATTTTAATCCGGTTGCCTGAAATGTAACAAGAACATTAACGTGAGCGTTTCTAATCAACTCAAACATTTTTTCGTTATGTGGATTGGAAATCAACTCCACATTTTTACTTCTATTAACCAGTTTTCTAATCTTCTCAGGAGGATTCATTCCGGCAATTATCAAAGGAATATCAACATTTTTAAAAACCTCCTTTATTAAATATTCGGCTGCATAAGCATTTTCAGGAACTTCAATATTCCCATGATATAAAGCATATTTTCCCTTGCCTCGAATAATTTGAGGATTTTCATTAGCATGAAAACTCGGAAGATAAACAACTTTATTCTTTGGAAAAGTGTTCTGCAAATATTCAGCATCTTTTTTAGAAACAGCAAGCATCAAATCGGCATGTTTTAATATTTTCTGAAAATAATACAGTTTCCAGCTTTCCAATAAAAAGTAAATTTTATTTAAAATATTTTTCTCAACCTTAAATAAATTAAAATAATAAAGATGTTCGATGTTGCTTTCGCGATAAATTTTAATTCGGTTTTTTAACGAACTATCAGTTAAATAAAAACAACTGTGCAAGCCTTCAAAAAGAATTGGATAATTATCTTTTTGCAAATTTTTAAGTAATTCACTCGACCGGCGGCTGCAAACAATATAAGGTTTACAACTCAATGCTGAGATAATCCCGGTTTTCCGATAGTAATAATCTACACTAAAGCAATATTTATTTAACTCAGAAGTTCTGTCCCTTCCGGGATATTCAATACAATGAAGATGAATTTTAATACCCTGATCGAATAATGCTTTAATTTTATAAAACACATCTATCACACCCCCATAATTTGGAGGATAAGGAATATCAAACGATACAATATGTATGTGTTTCTCAGACATAAGTTTTATAAACATCAATTAACAGCTGTTCTTCATTTTCCCAACAAAGTTCTTTTGCAGCAAAATTAGTATTTTCCTTAAACATTAACAATTTTTTTTCATTTGCAAGTAAATCAGAAATTTTTCCTGCAATATGTTTTACTTCATGGTTATCAATTAATTCACCAATATTATATTTTTTAACTATTTTTTCAATTTCCGTCAAGCGGGATGCCAGAACAGGAACACCTGCGTGTATATAATCAAACAACTTGTTTGGCAAACTAAAACGATAATTAATATTTGTATCTTTATCTATGGTTACACCTAAATCAGCATGTACGGTATAATTAAATAATTTGTCAAAAGGAATACGAGGAATAAAAATAACTATTTCCTTAATTTCCAAATCAACAACCATTTTTTTCAAAACATTGATAACATCACCTCCGCCAATTATCAGCAAAACTGCATTTTTAACAAATTGCATCGCTTCAATTAATTCTTCAGCACCTCTCTGAACATTAATTCCCGCTCCTTGTAAAAGCACAATTTTTTTATTCTCCGGCAATCCAAGTTCCTTTTTTGTTTTTGGTGAAATATTTTTTGGTGTAGGAGGAATATTTCTCACCACTTTAACATCAACACCATATTTATCTTTAAATAAGTTTGCTATCGAATGATTAACGGTAAAAACATCTTTTAATTTTGGAAAAATATAAGCCTCAATTTTTTTCCAGACATTTTGAACAAACTTTCTGTCAACAAGTTCGGGTGTCTCGGTATAATATTCATGACTGTCATAAATAATATCCACACCTTTAATTTTGTGAACCAGATAATTTGGCAAAAGAGTATCCAAATCATTTGACAAAAGAAGATCTACTTTATGAAATAAAAGAAAAATAAATAAGCGGATGTTATACTCTGCATAAAAAAGCGGACCTTTTTCGAAAAGCAATTTCATCCTGTTTGTTTTATATGATCTTGGTGCAAGAGCAAGGCTATCCCTCTTTACTCTTCCAAGCATTCTAACATCAAACCCGAGTTTCTCAAAAGTTTTTGCATGTTTATCAACTCTCCTGTCCGTAGCAAGGTCATTGGTAACAGAAATAATTACTTTCTTCAAAATATTTTAATTAAAAAAATCTCCGCTAAGATATAAACTTCATTTTGATAAAAATATTTTACTTTTGGAAAAGGAAATTTTTATAATTTATTTAATTTGGTTGAGAAAACAAAAACAAATGTCACAGTTTTACAGATTTTGAAATAATCTTATAATTATCAATTACTTAATCATTGAATCTGTGACAATTTTGATACCAACAACATTTTATTTTGAAATTTAAATTAATGCGCATTCAAAAAAACATATCTCTAAAAAAATACAACACCATTAGAATTGATGTAATAGCAAAGGAATTTGTTAAGATTAATACTGATGAAGAAATACAATCACTAATATCATCAAGAATATTGAAAAATAAAAAGTTTTTTATCCTCGGTGATGGAAGTAATATTCTCTTTACAAAAAATTTTGACGGAATTATTGTTAAGATTAACACAAAAGGGAAAAGAGTAATCAAAGAGAATTCTGAACATATTTTCGTAAAAGTATCAGCAGGTGAAGACTGGCAAAACTTTGTTGATTATTGTATAGAAAACAATTTTGCAGGTGTCGAAAATCTTTCTTTAATTCCTGGAACTGTCGGTGCAGCTCCTGTACAAAACATCGGAGCTTATGGAGCTGAGCTGAAAGATGTTTTTTATGAACTACAAGCCATTGAAATTGAAAGCGGTAAAATAATAAAATTCACCAAAAGCAATTGTGAATTCAGTTATAGAAACAGCATTTTTAAAAATAGATTAAGAAATAAATACGTCATCATTTCAGTTGTCTTCAAGCTTCACAAACATCCAAAAATAAAACTTGAATATGGAAACATAAAACAAGAACTTGAGAAATCAGGAATAATAAATCCTGGCATTATAGAAATAAGCAACGCAATCTGCAACATACGCAGAAACAAATTACCTGATGTTGAAAAAATTGGTAGCGCTGGCAGTTTCTTTAAAAATCCTGTCGTTGATGAAGAATTTTTTATCAAACTAAAAAATAAGTTTCCTGAAATACCAGCATACGAATTACCTGATTCAAAATACAAACTTGCTGCAGGATGGTTAATAGAAAAAACCGGACTGAAAGGTAAAACATTTGGAAATGCAGGAATATACAAAGATCAGGCATTGGTTATTGTAAATCATGGAGGTGCAAGCTCAGAAGAAATAATTTACGTTATGGAAAAAATTCAAAAAATAGTTTTTGAAAAATTTCGTGTGAAACTTCAAACCGAAGTAAATATTATTTAATCTTGAATTAATCGAGTAATTATGACTTTTCATCTTTCAATTAATTCATTTTACCGAGTAAAATAAACAGTTTACCGAAATCCTTTTTTTAAAAAAAACAATTATTATTATATTTGCTTAAATTATTAAAAGCAATATTTTGAATTATTCATTCAATAAAATAATAAAATACTTTATTATAAACATAGAAGGATTTATCTGGTTATTTGCTCTTATATCACTTGCTTTTACTTTTGATACAGGAGAACATTATAGTTTTTGTATGTTTCATAATCTTGGATTTAAATATTGTCCCGGATGTGGAGTTGGACATGCAATTTCATATTTTTTTCATGGAGAATTTTCCAGATCAATCAGTACACATCCTTTTGGAATTGTTGCAATAATTATTTTATCGCACAGGATAATTACTATATTTACACAATCTAATAAACCAAATTATAAACTAGAAACATAAAAAACATGGCACACATATTACAATTTATGCCAGAACTTACAGGACAAGAACTGGCATACGTACAACAGTTGACAAAAGATTATAACGATAATCAAATTCAGAATTTTGCAAATATCTACCGTTCACGTCGTAGAGATCCTAATATTATTTTACTAACTACTTTACTTGGTTTTATTGTAGTTGCAGGAATACAACGCTTTTTGGTAGGACAAATAGGAATGGGTATTTTATATCTTTTTACCGGGGGTTTATGTCTTATCGGAACTATTGTTGACCTGATAAATTATCAGAATATCTCATTTACTTTTAACCAAAGAATGGCTAATGAAGTTAATATGGTTATGAAAAACATAAAATAATAGACTAAGTTTTTTTCATAAACACATAATTAATTTTAAAGTAAATCTTTAAAGTTTTATAGATTCATAAATTCAATAACTAAAGCAATTTTTGATTGTTTTAGTTATTGAATTCTAAATGATATCCATATATTACTTTCTAAAATATTTGACTTTTTCATCGAATTTTTTTACCTTGCGTTTTTCAAATATAAAATATTTGTTTAACCAAAACCAAAAATTATGGAATGTCCGGTATGTCATCACAAAGAAATTTTGGAAGGAAGCAAACTATGCCCTAATTGTGGAGCCGATCTTGAAGCCTTTCAAACAATTAAAAAAATTAAAAAGTGTTCGAAAAATGGAAATATCTTTTTGATTATCCTTAGTATCATTTCAATTATTTTTCTTGTTGCTTGTATTTTAATCTATTTTTCATTTAACAACAAAGTTAAAACTGCAAAAAACGAAACTCTACAGGCCAAAACTGAGATAAATAAATTGACAAATCAAATTGATAAAAACAACACTTTGATAATTACTCTAAAAGAAAACATCAAAGAAATTCAAACAACTGTTGTTGAAGCAGAAAAAGTAAAAAACAAAGTCCATATTGTCGGCAACAATGAAACTTTATCGATAATTGCACAAAAATATTTTGGCAGTGGAGATATGTTTCCCAAACTTGCTTGTGATAACGATATCATTGACCCTGATTTTATTTTAACAGGCCAAAAAATATATATTTACTATTAACAGACAAACTTATTGAATCCTTTAAATTTATAATTATGGCACAAAAAGAAAATAATTTCGAGATATTAAACCAAAAGATTGTTAGTTATCTGATTACAATAAATAATCTACAAAATAAAAATTCCAGCTTAAGTGAGGAAATCACAAAGCTTGAAAAAGAAAATAAAGACATGAGTAATGAAACAAAACTTATGAAAAGTGATATTAAATTTATGAAAAGTGAAATATCAACTTTAAAAAAAGAATAAACAATAATTTATTTTCTGAAATATTTTTAACCTAACCTGTCTTTATTGAAATATAAGGCAGGTTTATTATTTTTTGCAATTTACTAATTCTATCCCTTCAGGCATATTGGATTTTTATCGTTTTAAATTTCACTAATCATCCCTCCAATAATTTCCTTAACAGAGGAAAAATTATTTTCGTCAAGATAATTATTTATACCATCAATTATTTTAACAGAAATTTGTGGATCGATAAAATTTGCGGTTCCAACCTGTACAGCGCTTGCACCGGCAAGAAGAAATTCTATAGCATCTCCGGCACACATTATTCCACCTATACCAATAACAGGAATTTTTACAGCATTTGCAACCTGCCAAACCATTCTTAGAGCTATCGGTTTTATTGCAGGACCGGATAATCCTCCCGTAATTGTTGACAAAATTGGCGTACGGGTTTTATAATCTATAGCCATCCCAAGAAAAGTATTGACAAGAGAAACAGCGTCAGCACCGTTGTCTTCAACGGCTTTTGCCATTTCTGCAATATCAGTTACATTAGGAGATAATTTCACGATAAGTGTTTTATCACAAACTTTTCTGATTGCTTTTGTAACAGCTATTACAGATGATTTTTTTACTCCAAAAGCCATTCCGCCTTCCTTAACATTTGGGCAAGAAATATTTAATTCTATTGCATTTATTTCTTCGACAGAGTTAAGTTTTTCGGTTACTTCAATATATTCTTCAATTGACGAACCGTTAACATTTGGAATAATCTGAGTATCGTATTTCTTAACAACAGGAAATATTTCATCGATAAAATAATCCACACCTTTATTTTGCAAACCAACTGCATTCAACATTCCCGAGGCTGTTTCAGCCATTCGCGGATAAGGATTTCCTTCACGATTTTCTAATGTAATACCTTTTACAAATATCCCTCCAAGTTTATCAAGATTGATAAAATCTAAATATTCCTGTCCTGAACCAAATGTTCCTGATGCTGTTGTAACAGGATTTTTAAGTTCAAGATTATCGATTTTTATTTTCAGATCTGCCATTTTAAATCTTTTATATTAAATACCGGACCATCGATACAAACACATTTATTTCCTTCTTTTGTATCCACCACACAACACAGGCAAGCTCCAATACCACAAGCCATTGTATTTTCTAAAGAAACCTCACATTCGATATTATTTTCTGAAGCAAATTTTGCAATTGTTTTCATCATCGGTTCAGGTCCGCAGGTGTATATTTTTTTGTATTTGAAATCCCCGGAATCAAAAACCGAATGATGAGTTACAAATCCCTTTTCACCCAAACTACCATCTTCTGTTGTAATAAAAACCTCTCCGTATTTACTTAGTTCATCAACAAGAAAAATATCATTTTTGCTTTTCCCTCCAATTAAAAACGTCGGACTAGCACCGTTTTTCTTAAATTGTTTTCCCATTATTTTCAAAGGAGCAATGCCTGATCCTCCCCCTATTAACAATACTTCATTTTCTTCCGGAAAGGAAAAAGAATTGCCTAGAGGAAGAATAACATTCACCTTGTCCCCCTCTTTACATTTTGCCAAATGACTTGTACCTTTTCCTGCAATTTTAATAAAAAAGCTGATAATATTTTTTTCGTAATCAACGTCATGAATCGAAAAAGGACGACGCAAAAATACTCCACCAGCTTTGTTAATTTTAATCTCTGCAAAGCTTCCGGGAAGTATTTCAGGTAAATTTTCTTCTGAAAACAAATCAAGTAAATAAGTATCATTACTCAGCCATTTGATATCAGAAACTTTAAAGTCTATAATTTTCTTCACAATTTTACTTCTAAATAATTATTCTCTTTATACAAAATATTAGCCAATTTAAATATTGGTAAATGTAGAATAGAGGTGTGAAAGTATAATGTGGATGTTCCAATACTCCAATAATCCTTTATCTCCACCATTCCTTTTTTGATGCTAAAATTAAAAAAAAAGTCCGTCAATTGACGGACTTAATATAAATTATTTACTTTCTTCGTTTTTCTCTTTATCAACTTCCTTTTCCTTTTCAGGCACATCCTTAGTCACATCATCTTTAACATCGGTCTTTTCATCTACTTCCGTAAAATCAAGAAGTTCTTTTTGCAAAAGCAAATTATACCATTTCAAAACTTTCTTAATATCCGAAACATAAACCCTGTCTTTGTCATAATCAGGAACAATGTCTTCAAAAAAATCTTTGAGTTTGCTATTTGGAGATTTTGAATCAATAGCTTCTTTGCCCTCCGTTTTCTCAAAAATCTTTTTAAGAACATCTTTTATTGGAATATCTTCTGTTTCGGTGAAAATACTTATTTCTTCAAGTGATGAAATTTTTTCGTGTGAAAAAGCAGATATTCTTTTTCCGTCAATCAATGATTCAACAATCAAACCATTTTTTGATTTGGCTATCATTTTATATAAACCCGGCTTACCTGTTATTGACAATATTTCGCTTAAATCCATTTCGTTATTAATTTGGTTTTACTGTAAATTAATTTTTAAATTATTATCTTACTATTATTACTAAAAAATTTATTTATAATGATAAAATGCTACAATGCTTAAATATTTTTTGGCAAAAATAGAAAAATATATCCTAAATCAACCGATAATTTTTATATTCGCCAAGACGCCAGCCGGTTTTTTTTTCAACAAAATTTAGAAATTTTAATTTATGGCTAAAACATTTTTGTAGCGGGTCGAAAGAAAATGCCCAATTTTTATCTAATACTCGCTTTTTAATAACCTCTGGATGCTCACCTTCAAATTGTCTAAGAGAATCAATATTTAAATAATCAAATTCAGTATCATTGTCAATATTTTTCTCTACCCAGTTTTTATCATGCCAAAGAAGATGAAAATTTTTTTGCTTTGCCTGTTGAATTTCAGGATGTTTTACCCAGCCGTAATGGTAAACTTTTGCATCTATTTGTTTTACCTTAAGCAGCTTATTATTTTTCCTGAAACCCTGAGCATCACGAAACGAATGAATTGATTTATCATTTCTGACAATCCTTACTTCGCGTCGATACCATTTCCTTGAATCTCCAATAAAATCATAAGAACCATAAAAATGAATATAATTGAATAAAAGCCCTTCAACTTTTGCATCATCCTTAAATTTTTGCATTTTATTTTTTATCTCATCAAGATACTTTTCATGAATTACCTCATCGCCCTGAATATAAAATGCCCAATCAGAATCTTCAGCAACTTCAGAAAAAGCTTTATCAGTTTCTTTTGCCAGCACCTCCCCTCCTTTCCTCAATGAATCGTCCCAAACGGTATCAATAATTTTTATTTTTGGTGAGTTTATTGATTGAATCAATTCATTGGTTTTGTCATCAGATTCTCCAACAGCAATTACAAATTCATCACAAATTGGCAGAATTGATTTTATTGACTCTACAATTGGATAATCATATTTTATTGCGTTTCTGATAAATGAGAACCCACTTACTTTCATAGTTTACTTTATTATTTTTAATTCTTTTATAGAAAAATGATTAAATAAAATAATGTATAAATATTACTTTTTACAAAAAAATCTAAAATATTAAAAAGAATCAACTCCAATATAATTCTCAGGAGTGATATTCTTCAATTCAGTTTTTATTTTAGCAGATATATCCAAACCATCAATAAAATTATGAATAGAATCTTTTGTAATTTTTTCGTTTTTTCTTGTCAGGTCTTTCAAAGCTTCATAAGGGTTTGGAAATTTCTCTCTTCTTAAAATAGTCTGAATAGCTTCAGCAACAACTGCCCAATTATTTTCAAGATCAGCTTTAATTTTATTTTTATTAATTACGAGTTTTCCTAAACCTTTTAAAATAGATTTTATCGCAATAAGAGTATGAGCTAAAGGTACTCCAATATTTCTGGTAACAGTAGAATCTGTTAAATCGCGCTGTAATCTCGATATCGGCAGTTTTGCTGAAAGGTGTTCGAAAATTGCATTTGCAATTCCAAGATTTCCTTCCGAATTTTCAAAATCAATAGGATTAACTTTATGAGGCATGGCTGATGAACCAACTTCACCTTCTTTAATTTTCTGTTTAAAATAATCCATTGAGACATAAGCCCAAATATCACGATTCAAGTCTATAAGAATTGTATTTATTCTTTTCAGATTATCAAAAAAGGCAGCTGCATCATCGTAATGTTCGATTTGTGTTGTAACTTTTTGTCTTGATAAACCCAGACTTTTATTAAGAAAGTTATTTGCAAATTTTATCCAGTCGATTTTAGGATACGCAACTTTATGTGCATTGAAATTTCCGGTGGCACCACCAAATTTTGCAGAAAACGGAACAGTTTCAAGAAGTTTTATTTGATCTTTTAAACGATCAACAAATACATAAATTTCCTTGCCAAGGCGAGTAGGTGTTGCAGGCTGACCATGTGTTCGTGCCAACATAGGAATATTTTCCCATTTTTTAGAAATTTTTGTTAAAACGTCAATCAAATTATTAAACTCAGGAATAATAATATCATGGTAAGCAAGATTCATTGAATAAGGAACAGCAGTATTATTAATGTCTTGAGAAGTTAATCCAAAATGAATAAACTCTTTAAATTCAGATAGACCAAGTTCATCAAATTTTTCCTTCAAAAAATACTCAACAGATTTTACATCATGGTTTGTAGTCTTTTCAATCTTCTTGACTCTCTCTGCATCCTCAAAAGAAAATGCCTTTGAGATGGCTCTAATATCAACAAATTTATCTTTTTTGAAATTCTTTAATTGTGTAAGAGGTAACTCACACAAAGCAATAAAATACTCAATCTCAACAAAAACACGGTACTTTATTAAGGCTGCTTCAGAGAAATAATTTGCAAGCGACTCGGTAATTTTATGGTATCTTCCATCAACAGGTGAAATTGCATTAAGTGGGGACATTTTCATAATCAAATTCTTTAATTGCATTATAACAATAATCATCAAAATTATAAAAGAAAATACATTGTGCAACAAAATTTATTTTTTTGCATACAGTTTTTTAATGAAATGTGTTTTGGTGACCTGTGTATAGCTTAGAGATATATAGTCGTAATAAGAATCCATATCGTGCTACGATTTTTAAATTTGTAATTGGTTGGAGATGTTTTATTCATTTAAGAATTCTCTCATTTACCACTATTATTTTTCCAAAACTCAAATATTTGGAATAAGATTTGATATATTAGCAATCTAAAAATTGAAATAAATGAACACTGAAAAAAGAAAACTCATACACAGCTTGGTATTTCCGGCATTTTTTCTTTTTTTAATGTGGCTTGTCAAAATCATAGAAATCATTTTTAATGTTGATTTAGTATTTTTAGGAATATTTCCATTAAAAGCTGAAGGTTTGGCAGGTATAATATTTTCACCATTTATTCACGGAAGCTTTTCTCATTTAATTTCAAATTCATTTCCTTTATTGATTCTGGGTACTTGCTTGTTTTATTTTTATAAAAAGATATCATACAAAGTTTTTTTTCTGATTTACATACTAACAGGAATATGGGTTTGGTTTGGTGCCCGCGGTGCTTGGCATATCGGAGCCAGCGGAATAGTTTACGGACTTGCCTCATTTTTATTTGTTAGCGGCATGATAAGAAAAAACCCACATCTGATGGCAATTACTTTTTTCGTTGCATTTTTTTATGGAAGTTTAATCTGGGGTATCTTTCCTGATTTTTTTCCATTTAAAAATATTTCGTGGGAAGGTCATCTTATGGGATTGATCTCAGGAGTGGTCTTAGCAATATTTTACAGAAAAGAAGGACCGCAAAGGAAACTATACTCATGGGATATTGAGGATGAAAATGAAGACAACGATGAAGATGAAGATGAAGATGAAGATGCTTATTGGAAAACAAATACAACGCAATAAAATATTTTTGTATATTTGAAGAACAGAATTATAAAACGATATCTTCTAAATACAAAAATGTTATTAATCAGTATTTTAACAAAATTCATTACAGATTACAAAGGCGAAATAACTCGTTTTGTGTAGTGAATATTTAGGAGTTACCTGCAATTTTGTAAGGAACGGCTTAATAAAGAAAATAATGGTTAGCAAGAAAATTAAAATTGTACAAATCTAATAAGAATGAAAAAATTAATTATTCGCGATATAGTTATTGTAATTATTTGTCTAGTAATAGTTTTTATACTCTATAAAATAATACCTCCTGTAGAAAAGTTTGATAATGTGTTATTGAATGAGAGTGTTCAAGCTCTAATTGAAAATGGAGTCCCTAAAGAGATTATCAAGAGTTACAGTGCAGGATCAGAAAATGTATTTTCTCCTAAAGATAAAATCAAAGCATTGTCAAATGGAAATGAATGGGAAATATTGTTTAATAAAGAAAAAACACTAGGAGAATATTGGAGGGGTGAAAATCCAAAACTGGAGATAATAGCATCTGAAATCCATATGCCTCAGCAAATAAGTTACTGTTTTACAGAGAACAAATTTACAGGTTCTACAAAAGATAAAGTTTGGGGAGAAAAGATATCTTTAGGACATGGAGACATTGTCACACCTTCATTTAGCATCTATATTCCAACTCCAAATTCTGAGTGTATACATACAAAAGTAACAGCGAAAGCAAGTATGATATTTATATATCCAGAGTATTCAAAAAGTAAGACTTATACTAACAAGAAAAAAACCTTAGTTAGAGAATTAAGTTTTTTCATCATTTCTGAGGAAGAATTATCTGTATTACAAGAATTATTTCCAGATTATCATATATTTCGTGTACTTCGCACAATAGTTTTAATCATTTTCGGTATTATATTTTTTGTTTTAGGGATAGAATTAAAAGAGAAAATAGAATGGATTAATGAGCTAAAAAAAAGCAGATAATCGAATAGGTGGATGACGACCAAATGATCGCCAGTGCGCCTCTCACACCATCTCGCCATAGGCGAGGCGGTTCGTCAAGTATCAGCATTTCGCTCTTTTCACCGAAACACCTTCTGTCCTTGTTTAAAATAAGGCTAGACTGGGACAAGCCCATAATGCAACCCTTCGCAACCATACACATTGCCAAGTTGCTCAAAAAGCCCACCGTACAACCAAAACCTGTCAAAGAGTATGGCTGCCGTTGGCAATAATATCAACTAAAAAAAGATAAAGGGGAAAACTTATCCTTCAATAAAACACCTGAAAATCTTTGATACATTGACCAAAGGTTTTTAGGTATAATTTTAATTATAAGCTAGTTTAATTTTTTACTATTTTTCCGGAAATAGTTTCTTTACCAATAATCATCTTGTAAATATAAACTCCCTTCTCTATTTCATTTCCGTTGTCGTTTTTACCATTCCATCTGATTTCATAAGAATTTCTATCAAGAACATCACTAAGGACTGTTCTTATTTCCTTTCCGTTTACATCATATATTTTTAAAACAATCTGTTGTTTTTCAAATAAATTAAACTTAAAAACAGTTTCCTCAGAAAAAGGATTAGGATAAATATCAAGCACTTTATTCGTGGTATTATTTTCCTCTACACTTACAAAATTTAAATGAGAATATAATCCTGTACTAGTTCCAACCAAAAGATCATCATAATAGATACAATAAATCTGAGAACCTAAAGGATATGGCCAATACATATTCCATGCTGATGTTCCACCTGGAAGATGATAAACAATATTATCAACAGCCATATACACATCCCAGGTATTTCCATCATATGCAATTGCTCTACCGGTTCCTGGATTTGGCAAACCTGATTGTGGCAAAACTGTCCAATATGTATCCCCAATTGCTTTTTTAAATGAAACTACTGAAGTACCTGAGGCATCGGTTCCGCAAGCAAAAATGGTATCATTATAAGTCACACAAATATCAGCAATAGATGCTGATATTGGATATCCAGGACCAATAAACAGATCATTAGAAATACTCCATGTTGATGGAGCAGTTTCCTCAATTCTGTATATCCCATTTACTGTACCAAATGTTGTATTTCTTTCAACTCCTACATAAATTACTGCATTTGAATTTTCATAAACAACAACCATATCATTAACATCACAGCCATCGTAAAGCATTGGCGATCCTACAATTTGACTAAACACCCAAGTTCCACCGGTATATTCACCAACAAAAACAGCACCAAGAGCTTCAGGTTCATTCCAATCCTCGTGATCATGAAGTCCGACAAATATTCTTTCATTTGTTGAAAATGGATCAATTGCAATAGCTGTAACATCTGTACCATATGTCCAGGTATAATAAGGATAAGGTGAATCAATATGAGCTTCAAAAACAAGGTTATAACTTAATGGATTTGTAAAAGCCCCGTAAGAACTAGTCCATTTAAAAACATCACCATTACTATTACCACAATACATTGGATCAGCTAATAGTTCTGATTCCACTTCAGTCCAGATTACAGAATGACCTAGTGGCCAGATAGGATAACTCCAGTTTGGAGAAGCACCTCCATAACCGGAAACATGCCAGATACCTGATTTTGAAGCTACCCATGCTGTATCTTTTAAATAATTCATTGCCCAATCGTTAACCTGAACGGCTAATAAACCATAATTAGTTTCTGTAACTGTGGAAGTAGTATTATCAAAAAACCCACTACCCCAATCAGTTCGAACATAAGCATAATCTTCGTTAATTGGATCAACACATATTGCACCATCAGCTCCTCCATGAGGGTTCCATGAACTTCCCTGATCAGTGCTATAAACTCTGCTAAAATACACCAGGTAATTACCGGATGTATTATTATTGATCGATATTTTACCTCTTCCGCAATCATCAATTACAGGAACGGTTGTCCAGGGATCACTATCTGTATCTGTGTATGATACTTGTGCAGAAAACCCAGATGAATTCCCTTCATAACTCCCACAAAAGATTCTACCGTCTGCTGCTATACCCATTGAAACATATTCCTTTCCGGTAGCAGAAAGACTGGCAAGAGTTAGTTTAGTCCATGTAGTTGAATTTGACAAACTTGTATAAGGATCAGAAGACCTATAAATAAATGGAGGATCTCCCGGTACAAATAAATAAACATAATTATTAAAAGGATTAATATGAATTTCTAAACGAAATTGATTTGTCCATCCAGGCGATGTATCTATTAATGAACTATCCAAAGTAATTAAATTACCACTTGCGTTAAGGTCAGCAATGTACATCCACTCCTCAGGTCCTTTTTTAATTTCCCAAAATAAGCATGAATTATATGCCTCAACTGCTTCAATAGGCCTATTTTGGATTGTAAAAATTGATGAAGCGGCGGTACTTGCTCCAACAAAAATACCTTCCTGAGTTCCGGCATATAAAAAACCTGAATTTTCATCTACAGCAAAACAGGTAATAAAACCATAATTATCATTTGCATCAATATCAGGAATAGTATTCCATCCTGAAAAAGAGGGAGTAGAAGTATTAACATTTGTTACATCACTGTAAAACATCGAATTCGGACTAGCTGTTGATACATATACTCTTGTAGATGTTGAAGATAAGTCATAATTATCAATTTCTTCAATCATCCCTCCATAAACAGGTTCAGCTTGTGGTACTATTTGTGCTAATATTGATGAATAGTTACAGCATAAAAAAAGGATACAAACAAAAGTGATACTTCTTTTTCTTAAAAATTTTCTCATAAGGCGTCAGGGTTTTAGAAATATTTGAATTTTTATATAATATAATCATTATAAGAAATATGATAATAGAGTTTCTAAAGATACTAAAAAAACTAATATTCTACAACCTTAATATTGTTTGTTCTTGATTTGAATTTTAACTGTTGTTTTATTAGTTTAATTATTATCAAATTAACTACTGTAGGATGGGGGATTCAGGATGTTTTCACTTTAACTTTAAACTTTTTCTCTATTTTTTCTACAAATATTTTTTTTAATAAAATAATTATTATAATTTTGCACGCCAAATAAAAACAGAGTTTAGAATAAATAAAAAAAGAAAATGGCTAATCATAAATCTGCATTAAAAAGAATTCGTTCGAACGAAACAAGAAGAATACGTAATAGGTATCAGGCTAAAACTATGCGTAATGCACTTAAGAAATTTCGATCTATTACAGATAAAAAAGAAGCATCAGAAAAACTTCCTGCATTATTTACTTTTATTGACAAACTGGCAAAAGTTTCGGTCATTCATCAAAACAAAGCCGGTAATCTAAAATCTAAATTAGCAAAACAAACAAATTCTTTATAAGAATTTTTTTTAAATACTATATTTTAAGAGCCTTTTCGTTTATCGGAGAGGCTCTTTTTGTTAATAATAAATATGAGAATTAAATAAAAATATATATTTCTTTTTCTGTTTTTAAAACAATCAACAAACAATATTCAGCTAACCAAAGGATTCTGTAAGAAATAAAACAAGTCAGTACGACAAAAATCAGAAAGCATGGATTGATGGGTTTTTATTATTTCTTTATATTTTTATTATTACCTTTGTTGTAAGTATAATATATCTACCTGCAAGTTCCTGAAATAATGCAGTAATATTTTCAAAATCTCCTTTAAATGAATAAATACAAAGAAAACACTTCAATAAAAAACTGGGCTGAAGATGATCGCCCTAGAGAAAAATTACTTCTGAAAGGTAAAAATTCGCTATCAAATGCAGAACTTATTGCAATACTTATTGGCTCGGGAAACCAAAATGAATCTGCTGTTGAATTATCAAAAAACATTTTAAAAAGCACAAAAGATAATATAGCGGAATTGTCAAAATTAAGTGTAAAAGATCTGATGAAATTTAAAGGTATTGGCGAAGCAAAAGCAATAAGCATAATTGCTGCACTGGAACTTGGCAAAAGAAGACGTGCTTCAGAAATCATCGATAAAAAAACGATTACAAGCAGCAATGATGTTTTTGAGTTTTTCCAAGGAATTCTGGCAGATTCAAATTATGAAGAATTTCATATTTTACTGTTAAACAGAGCCAATAAAATTATTCGGCAATTTAATATCAGCAATGGAGGCATTTCAGGGACAATTGCAGACCCGAAAAAAATATTTAAACTTGCTCTCGAAAACAATGCATCTTCAATGGTTCTCTGTCATAATCATCCCTCCGGTAATATTAAACCCAGCGACTCTGACATTTCACTTACAAAAAAAATTAAAAATGCAGGTGAGCTTCTTGAAATAAAAATCCTTGATCACGTTATTATTGGTGATGAAAAATATTATAGCTTTGCTGATGAAAATATGCTTTAAGAGTGAATGATTAAATGATTAAATAAAATGATTAAGATTTTGACTATAATCGGTGCTAGACCGCAAATAATTAAAGCGGCAGCATTAAACCGTGCGATTAGAAATAAATTTTGTAATAAAATTACTGAGATCATTGTGCACACAGGTCAGCATTATGACGAAAACATGTCGAATGTTTTTTTTGGTGAGATGCAAATTCCCAAACCTGATTACAATCTAAATGTTGGCTCTGCCGGTCATGGCAATCAAACAGCCCAGATGATTGTTGGAATTGAAGAAATTCTACTAATCGAAAAACCTGATTTCATTATTCTTTATGGTGATACAAATTCAACACTTGCAGGTGCTGTAGCTGCTGCAAAAATTCATATTCCTATTGTTCATATAGAAGCAGGTCTGCGGTCATTCAACAAAAATATGCCCGAGGAAATTAACAGGATTACTTGTGATCATGCTTCCACCCTACTCTTCTCGCCTACAAAAACAGGATTTAATAATCTAGTAAAAGAAGGTTTTAATACTGACAACAAACCATCTTTTACAATTGATAACCCGCAAATTTATCATTGTGGTGATGTTATGTTCGACAACAGTTTACATTTTTCAGAAATTGCCGAAAATAAATCCAACATCATCAATAAACTAAATCTCCAAAAAAATCAATTTATTCTTGGAACCATTCATAGGGATAATAACACTGATAAATCAAATCGACTTAATGCAATTTTTTCTGCATTAAATAAAATTTCTACTAAAAATAAAATCACAACTGTTTTACCATTACATCCAAGAACTTCTAAACTCTTGAAAAAAAACCTCTCAAAAGAACTTTATCAGGAAATTTTCAATAATCATTTTATTAAAATTGTTAAGCCTGTATCTTTCTTCGATATGATTGCCTTAGAAAAAAACGCAAAAATTATTATGACTGATTCCGGTGGAGTACAAAAAGAAGCATATTTCTTTGAAAAACCATGTATTATTATGAGATCAGAAACCGAGTGGGTAGAAATTGTTGAGAATAAAACTGCAATTGTAGCTGATGCAGATGAACAAAAAATTATTGACTCCTTTAATTTTTTTGACAATAACAAAGAATTAACATATCCAAAAATATTTGGTGACGGGAGAGCTGCTGAGTTTATTTGTGAGGAAATAATTAAAACTGCTAAATAACCAAAATTGCTGAATATTAAAATACTATTTTCACAGAAAATAGTGCAAAAGAACCCATCATAAAAATTAACTCACAAAATATTTTTGTTTTAAATATTTTTTCCTACTTTTGCACTCCATTTTAAAAGATGGACTTTACTAATAATTAAATAATTAATTAACAAACAATTAAAAACATGAATCAGTACGAAACCGTTTTCATTGTAACTCCCGTTTTATCTGCAGATCAGATGAAGGAAGCGGTACAAAAGTATCAGAATTATCTGAAAGACAACAATGCCGAGATAGTTCATGAAGAAAATTGGGGCATACGCAAATTAGCGTATCCAATCCAAAAAAAGTCAACAGGCTTTTATTATCTGATTGAATTTAAGGTGGATGGTCAGTTTATCTCAAAACTCGAAACCGAGTTTAAAAGAGATGAGAGATTACTTCGCTTTCTCACTGTCAAGCTCGATAAACACGCAGTTACTTACAATGAAAAGAAACGCAGAATAGCTAAAGAAGCTAAAGAGCAAAAAACAGAAGAAAACTAAATTTTTAACTTTAAAATTTAAGAAAATGGCACAAAATAATTCAGATATTAAATATCTAACGCCCATTGCGGTTGATACAAAAAAGAAAAAATATTGCCGCTTCAAAAAAAGCGGAATAAAATATATTGATTACAAAGACGCTAATTTTTTATTGAAATTTGTAAACGAACAAGGTAAAATTTTACCTCGTCGTATTATGGGAACTTCAACAAAATATCAGAAAAAAGTTGCTCAAGCAGTTAAGAGAGCACGTCATTTAGCACTAATGCCTTATGTGGCAGATCTTTTAAAATAAGGAGGAAATAAGATGGAAATTATATTAAAACAAGATATTCCGAATTTAGGATATAAAAACGACCTTGTAAACGTAAAAGGTGGATACGGTAGAAATTTTCTTGTACCCCAAGGAATGGCTATTATTGCTTCTGAAACAAATAAAAAAATTCGTGCTGAAGAAATAAAACAGAAAACTCACAAAGAAGAAAAATTTGTAAAAGAAGCTGAAGATCTAAAGAAAGCTCTCGAAGCAGTTAAACTAAGAATACCTGCAAAATCAGGTACTTCTGGAAAAATATTCGGTTCTGTAAATGCTCTTCAAATTGCTGAAGCTCTTAAAGAAGAAAAATTCGAAATCAACAGAAAAATGATTGACGTTGATGGTGATTCTATAAAAGAACTTGGTGATTATACAGCTAAAATTAAACTTTACAAAAACATTCATGCTGAAGTAAAATTTGAAGTTTTTGGAGAATAATAAATTATTCTATTTAGATTTAAAAAAAAGGCTTTGGTTTCCAGAGCCTTTTTTTTATGAAATGGATTTTGCAATTGATAATTTTAGATTTGACTAAGCAAAGAGGGTCAAAAACATAGGATTAAAAATCAAAAAAGCAATTTTAAAATTATAATAAAAAGAATCAAATATTACTTATTTTTGCTAAACACAAAACAAGATTATTTCTCATGATAACAAAAAATCAGATTAAACATATAAATTCACTAAAATCAAATAAATTCAGGAAAACACATAATGAATTTATTGTGGAAGGAATAAAACTTGTTGATGAAATTTTAAATAGCAACTTTGAGATATCTTCACTTTATGCAACCGCAAACTGGATTGAAGAAAATGAAAGTAATCTGCCAGTAAACATTGAAATTACTGAAATCAACGAAAAAGAATTAAAAAGCATAAGTGGACTAACAACACCAAATGAAGTTCTTGCCATCGTTAAAATCCCCGAAAACGATATCAACACAAACACTATTTATCAGGATCTGATTTTGGTTCTTGATAAAATCCGTGACCCGGGAAATTTGGGTACTATGATACGTACCGCTGATTGGTTTGGGATAAAAAATATTATTTGTTCGAACGATACTGTCGACCTTTATAATCCAAAAGTTATTCAGTCAACAATGGGCTCGGTTGCAAGAGTAAAAGTACATTATACTGATCTTGAAAAATTCTTAAAAGAAATCCCTGAAGATTTTCCTGTTTACGGCACTTTCTTGGAAGGTGAAAACTTTTACAAAAGCAAATTCCCCAGTAAAGCAATAATTGTTATCGGTAACGAATCTAATGGCATCTCTGATAAAATTGCACAATTGATAACTAATAGAATATTTATTCCTCCATTTTCTTCAAATCAAAAGCAAACTGCAGAATCGTTAAATGCATCAATAGCTACAGCTTTGGTTTGCTCTGAATTTCGAAGAATTAGATAATAAGCTGATGATTGAAAGTGCAAATAAGCTTACAAAAATTGAATTTATTGAATGCCAAAGATTTACTGAAAATAATTATCCTCAAGAAATAATATAGTTTTAACAATAGACAAAGAAAATTTTTTATCAGTTTAACAAATTCAAATCTAATGATGAAACCGCTACGCGGTATTTCTAGTGTTGCATTCTTTTTCTACAATAATATTTTGTCCTACAGACAAAACAATTTTTGAAATACAATATTCTCATTAAATCATTGATTTTAAACACTTATTACAAATAATTCTTAATATCTACAAACACAAGATTTCCCCGTAGGGGATTTATTATTGTAGAAAATTAAATCATAGAAAATCAAAATCTCTGTAGGAGATTCACAAATAAAAAAAATAGAAACTAGAACTTTTTACATAAATGCAAGCATAACTAGTCTATAATGTTGAAAACAAACAATCATCATTGCGATCTTTTATTAAAAAATACTATTGGATAAAGACGATAAATATCATCACAAAAAACTCAAACAGGAATATCATAAAAATCTTGTAACTAATCAGTTTGCAAGTTAGCAATAATATTTAGAGACCCAAGCACGTTTTGATCATTTTTTATTATCGTATCAGTAATTGATCTGAGTACAGCGAATATAAACGCTCCGTTTGGTGATTTA
>Ga0307992_1000225_pt1 | contig 36074 bp, 29 predicted proteins | sample EllFjometagen133_FD_203162 | JGI IMG/M metagenome (GOLD analysis project Ga0307992, IMG submission 203162) | Marine microbial communities from Ellis Fjord, Antarctic Ocean - #133 | ecosystem: Environmental > Aquatic > Marine > Unclassified | place: Southern Ocean | collected 2014-10-08
TTCATTATAGGAGATTATATTTAAATAGTAAAAATAGATAGGAAGTAAGAGAGGAGATGTATTTTAAATTTGTATCACTAATTAATCAATAAATTAATCAATTAATTATTACAAATTTATTATACAAAGATAATAAAATGAGTGAATTTGTTCCGAGTTTTGATGAAAAGAAGATTGAAAAGAAGTGGCAAGATATTTGGTATAAAGGAGATTACTTTACAGCTGAAGATTTCAGCGAAAAAGAAAAGTACTATTCTTTAGTTGAATACCCATACCCATCTGGGACAGGTATGCACAACGGCCATATTAGAGCTTACTTATCTTTAGAAGTAATATCTAGAAAAAGAAGAATGGAAGGAAAGAACGTATTGTTTCCAATCGGTTTTGATGCTTTTGGATTGCCTACAGAAAACTACGCAATTAAAAATCAGATACATCCAAGGATTATTACGGATAGAAACATAGAGACTTTTAAATACCAACTAAAAGCAACTGGATTTTCATTTGATTTTAGTCGTATAGTTGATACAACTGATCCTGAATATTACAAATGGACACAATGGATATTCTTGAAATTATATGAACATAAACTAGCATATAAAGATGTTGCCTATGTAAACTACTGTCCAAGTTGTAAAGTAGTATTATCTAACGAAGAATCACAGGGTGGTAAATGTGACCGCTGTGACACCGATGTTACCCAAATGCAAAAGAATGTTTGGTTCCTTAAAATAACCGAGTATGCAGATAAATTACTAGCTGGTCTTAATGACTTAGAGAGCAATAGTAGAATCAGAACAGAACAAGAAAAATGGATTGGTAAATCAACTGGAGCATACATCCGTTTTCCAGTAGAAAACTCAAAAGAATCATTAAAAGTATTTACTACTAGAGCAGATACAATCTATGGAGTTACTTTTATGGTAATAGCTCCAGAGCATCCGCTTTTAGAAAAGTTTTCAGATAGAATAACCAATACAGATGAAATTAAAGCATACCAAGAAAAAGCTTTGATGAAAACTGAGTTTGAGCGAGTTGAACTTGCTAAAGATAAAACTGGTGTTGAGATAAAAGGCTTAAAAGCAATTAATCCTTTAAACCAAGAAAGCATCCCAATATTTATTTCGGATTACGTAATGATAACCTATGGTACAGGTGCTATCATGGCTGTGCCAGCTCATGATACACGAGATTATGATTTTGCAAAAAAATATAATCTAGAAGTAAGAGAAGTAATTGCTGGTGGAGACATCAGTGAAGAAGCCTATACAAATATTAAAGGTGGAACTCTAATAAACAGTGATATCATTAATGGCTTGGAAGTTAAAGCAGCTATCAAAAAAATGACAAATTATCTTGGAGAAAATCAACTTGGTGAAGCGGCTAAGCAGTTTAGAATGAAAGACTGGGCTTTTAATCGCCAACGTTATTGGGGTGAACCAATTCCAATTATCTACTGTGATGATTGTGGTATTGTACCAGTTCCTTATGAAGATTTACCAGTAACACTTCCAATGGTTGATAAATTTATGCCAACCGATACGGGAGAATCTCCATTAGCTAATATAGATGATTTTGTTAATTGTATATGTCCTAAATGTGGAAAACCCGCTAAAAGAGAAACAGACACCATGCCACAATGGGCTGGATCATCATGGTATTTCTTAAGATACATGGATCCATTTAATACCCAAGAAATCGCAGATAAAAAGAAACTTGATTACTGGGGTAAAGTTGATTGGTATAATGGAGGAATGGAACACGTCACAAGACATCTTATCTATTCAAGATTCTGGAATCATTTCTTATTTGATATCGGTGTAGTTCCAAATGCAGAACCTTATATGAAACGTACTGCCCAAGGTATAATTCTTGGAAAAGACAATGAAAAAATGTCTAAATCAAGAGGTAACGTTGTTGACCCAATGGGAATCATAGATGAGTACGGTGCTGATACATTAAGAACCTATGTATTATTTATGAGTGACTATGAAATGAGCACGCCTTGGAATGATGCTGGGATAAAAGGTTCAAGAAGATTCCTAGATAAAATTTGGCGTTTATTTCCTAGTGTGAGTGATACTGACAAGTATACACCAGCATTAGAATTAATTATCAACCAAACAATTCAAGGAGTTTCAAATGATATTGAAAATCTTAAATTTAATACAGCTATTGCTAAATTGATGACTCTAAGCAATGAGTATCAAAAAAATGGTAGCGTATCTAAAAAGGATTATGAAGTATTGTTGAAACTATTATATCCGATAGCTCCACATATTTGCGAAGAGTTATGGAATAAACTTGGACATAATGAATTGTTAGTGTTTGAACCATATCCTACATTTGATCCTAAAAAACTAGTTAAGGATGAAGTTCCATTAGTCATTAGTGTTAATGGTAAGGTAAGAGACAAATTAACAGTTGCTCTAAATACAAGCAAAGCTGAATTAGAAAAATTAGCATTGAGTCAAGAAAAAATCAAATATTATACAGAAGGAAAACAAATAATTAAAGTAATTGTTGTTCCTAATAAATTAGTAAATATTGTTGTTAAATAGATTAAAGCCTTCACATTTTGTGGAGGCTTTTTTAAAGAAATATCTCTTATGATTAGTAGTATTTCAAAGGGTGCTACTATGATAGAAAAATTATATAAAACCGGAAATGACTTTATAGAAAAAGTAACCGCTGTAACTGAAGGTAGATGTAATCGCTGTTTAAGTTCAAATATTTATCGAGACGAGCATGGAAACTATTCGTGTTTAGATTGTTATAAGTACGGAGAGATAAATGATAAGATGGTAATCTATAGATACTCCAGAAAAGTTAACAATATTAACCACAGGGTTGACCTAGATTACAAACTGACTAAACAACAAGTACTTGGATCTAAATTTTTACTCAATTGTTATGAAAGTAAACAATCTGCATTCCTACAAGCAGTATGCGGGGCAGGTAAAACCGAAATGACATATCAAGTAATTTTGGCTGCTTTAAGAGAAAACAAAAAAGTATGTTTTATATTACCCAGAATAGAAGTTTTAAAAGAAGTTTCAAAACGATTTATCAAATGTTTTCCTAAAACCAACATCAGTGTTTTATTTGAGGGTCATAAGAATTTTCAAGATGCGAACTTATTATTTTCTACACCTCAACAATTAATTTGCTTTTTTAGAGAGTTTAATCTTTTGATACTAGATGAAGTAGATGCCTTTCCCTATGCAAAGAATCCATTCTTAAAGAGATTAGTAGAAAAGTCCTTAAAACGAAACGGAGTTATATTGTATATGTCTGCGACTGTTAGTGGGGACTTTAAAGAAATGATTGATAATAAGACCATTAAATATCTATCAGTACCATCAAGGTATCATCGCAAATCTTTAATCGTTCCTGTGTTTAAGCGATTAAAGAAGGCTAAAAACTATTTTAAACCCTTGTTAATATTTCTAAATACAAACATTGAAAAACAGCGTCAAACGTTGATATTTGTTCCATCAATTAAATTAGGTAATGAATTAAAAACCAGACTCAAAGAGATAGATATAGATTGTAATTTTATCTCCAGTAAATCCATTGATAAAAATCGCATAATTAAAGAATTTAGGAATATAGACTACCTTTTTCTAATATCAACTACGGTATTAGAAAGAGGGGTAACTTTTGCGGATATAGATTGTGTTGTTTTATATGCTGACCATAAAGTATTTTCTAAAGAAACTCTAATTCAAATTTCAGGTAGAGTTGGAAGAAAACTAGAATATTCACAAGGAAATGTAATTTTTTATTCGGAATATGTTTCAAGTAATATGAAGCGTTCAAAAAGTGAAATCCAACTTATGAATAAAAGGAATAGTGAGCTATGAAATGTGTTCTTTGTGAAGACTATTTTATTGAAGAAACAAACTTTTTGAACATGTTTGTATTTGAAGAAGTATGTCCAAAATGTATCGAAGAATATTCTCCAAAGTTACTTTTAGAGTTAATCCCATATTCCTATGGTATTATCGACTATTTTTACATCTATGATGAAGTGCTAATCAATGGTAGACAAAAACTGTACTTGAATAAACATTTTAGAATATTGTATCTACATATTTTTGCCAATATACGTAACTATGATTTAGTAATAATCATTGATAATATTACTTATAATAATTTTCAAAATTACTTTAATTTTCTTAAAGGGTTCAAAAAGCTACTTTTTGTATCGTTATTGCGATGGAATTTTGAAGTTTTTATGAATTTTTTATAAAATAAATGTAGGTCTGTTGCTATCGGTTTTTCAAGGTGGTATAATTAAATTAGTTAAATGAATAAAAGGGGTGATTAAATGAAATTAGACGTCAGAGGCAAAGGCGGACTCGTGATTACTGATGCAATCTACAATTATCTTGACAAGAAATTGAAAAAGATTGACAAGGTGTTCCAAGAACAACTCGAAGCTCACATCGTGTGTAAAGTTTATCGAGATGGAACAAAAGTGGAAATTACGATTCCAATCAAATTTATTACTATGAGAGCCGAGGTTCAGGACAAGGATTTATATGCAGCTATTGATAGAGCAATTGATAAATTAGAAGCGCAAATCCGAAAAAACAAACACAAAATGAATCGTTCACTTCAAGAAAGAGTTGGATTGAAAAATGCTTTCACCAATGATTACCTAGATATTATTGAGTTAGAAAAGGAGTTAACATCACCGGTTAAGAAGAAGAAAATCAAATTAGAAATTCTATCTCTTGATGAAGCAATTACGCAAATGGAATTGCTAGGACATGATTTCTTCATCTTCAAAAATGAAGACAATTTATTATCTGTATTATATCTAAGAGATGATGGCAAATATGGGTTAATTGAAACAGAATAATTTAAGTGGCCTTTCTAGGTCACTTTTTTTCGCTTGATTATGATATATATTGAATATATATATATTAAATGGTATTATATTATGTAGAGATTAAGAGGTGAATGCAATTGTTTGGATTTTTAAGTGGGAAGAAAAAAGAATTAAAAAAATTAGAGAATAGAGCATTAGAAGTATTAGCTCTTGAAGAAGAATATAGCAAATTTTCTGATAGCGATTTAGCAGCTAAAACAGAGGATTTCAAAAACAGAGTCAAATCAGGAGAAGAATTGGATTCTTTACTAGTTGAAGCTTTTGCTACAGTTAGGGAAGCCAGTACAAGATTCTTGAAAATGACTCCTTTTATGGTGCAAATTATGGGTGCTATTGTTATCCATGAAGGTAACATAGCCGAAATGAAAACTGGTGAGGGGAAAACTCTTACTGCTGTTATGCCTGCATATTTAAATGCACTATCAGGTAAGGGAGTTCACATTGTTACGGTTAATGAATATTTGGCTAGACGTGAAGTTGAAGGTGAAATTGGCGACTTGTTTAGAAAACTTGGATTAACAGTTGGATTAAATGTCAGAGAATTATCACCTGAAGAGAAAAGAGAAGTCTATAATTTTGACATTCTTTATTCAACGAACAATGAGCTAGGTTTTGATTATTTACGTGATCATATGGTTATTTATAAAGAAGCTATCGTACAAAGAAAACTTAACTTCGCAATAATTGATGAAGTTGACTCGATTTTAGTCGATGAAGCAAGAACACCATTGATTATATCTGGTGGAGCTAAAAATACAGCTGATTTATATAAACAAGCTAACTATTTTGTAATAAGACTTAAAGAAGAAGAAGACTACGCTATTGATATAAAAGATCGCATCGTAAGTTTAACCGAAGCAGGAATCAAAAGAGGTGAAGCATACTTCAATTTAGAGAACCTTTACGACGTAGCTAATGTTGTTTTACTACATCATATAAATAATGCTTTAAAAGCGAATTATATTATGACTAACGATATTGATTATGTAGTTAAAGAAGGCGCTGTAGTAATTGTTGACTCATTTACAGGACGTTTAATGATAGGTAGACAATTCTCCGAAGGATTGCATCAAGCATTGGAAGCTAAAGAAGCTGTAGAAATTAAAAAGGAAACATCTACTCTGGCAACAATTACATTCCAAAATTTCTTTAGAATGTATTTAAAATTATCAGGTATGACTGGTACTGCAAAAACCGAAGAAGAGGAATTCAGAAATATATATAACATGTATGTTGTGGAAATACCAACCAACATGCCAGTAATTAGAGTTGATGACAATGATTTAATCTTTGCTAGTATGGAAGCTAAATTTAAAGCATTAGCTGAAGCTATTACGGGAAGATATGAAAAAGGACAACCTCAACTTATAGGTACAATTTCAATTGAAACCTCTGAGTTGTTATCTAAATTGCTAAAAAAACGTGGTGTTAAACATAACGTTTTAAATGCAAAACAACATGAAAGAGAAGCTGAGATTGTAGCTAATGCTGGACAACAAAAAGCAGTAACAATCGCAACTAACATGGCTGGTCGTGGTACTGATATCAAACTTGGTGAAGGTGTTATAGAACTAGGCGGATTAGCTGTTATAGGTACTGAAAGACATGAATCACGAAGAATTGATAATCAATTAAGAGGTCGTTCTGGTAGACAAGGAGACCCTGGTTATTCTAGATTCTTCTTATCAGCTGATGACGATTTACTGAAAAGATTTGGTGGAGATAGATTTAAAAGAATGTTAGAAATGATTGTTGTATCTAAAGGTTCTGACACCGAAACACCACTTGATTATGGTATGTTCTCTAAAATGGTTTTAAGAGCTCAAAAACAAATTGAAGGTAATAACTTTGACCGTCGTAAAACTGTTTTACAATATGACGAAGTAATGAGAAGACAAAGAGAGATTATATATACTCAAAGAACTGATATATTATTCAAAGAAACAATTGAAGAATACGCAGATGGTATGATAGTTGAATCTCTAACAAGAACTGTAAATAAACATCTTGAAGACATTGAAGTATTGAATAAAACCCTAGCAAGATATTTTTCAAAAGATTCTATAGATTTACAAATATTAAAAAGCGAAACTGACCCATTACAATATGTTTTGGATAGTTACAAAAGAGATGTGGATGCTAAAAAAACTTTAGCAGGAACCAAAGTCTATAATGACTTCCTTAAGGCGATTACGCTAAGAGTAGTTGATACATACTGGGTTCAACATATTGATGCAATGAGTGAGTTAAGACAAGCCGTTACTCTACAAAGTTACGGTCAAAACAACCCATTTAGAGAATATCAAGAAGTTGGGTTCAATATGTTTGAAAGCATGGTTCAAAACATCCAAAATGATGTAACTAAATTTGTGCTAAAAGCTCAAGTTAGACAAAACACAGAGAGAGTACAAGTTGCTAAACCAATCAGGACTTTTTCTGGTAAAGAAGATACTGCAGTTAAAAGAAAACCAAGAACAGTACAAAAGAAGGTCGGAAGAAACGATCCATGTCCTTGCGGCTCTGGTAAAAAATATAAATATTGTCACGGTAGAAACGATTAATCAGGAGATATAATGACTCATTTAGAACTTCAACAAATTCTAGTTGATTTAAAAAAAGATATTGATAATCTAGTAACAACTATCAACATAGAAAAACATATTAATAAGGCTAAAAATCTGGAGGGGAAGACAATCTCACCAGATTTTTGGAGTGATACTTCAAAAGCGCAAAAGATTATTGCTGAAATGAATGAAGAACACTCAATTGTTAAAGAGTATGACGAACTAAATGATATTTATGAAACCTTAGAATTATCCGTAGAAATAGCAAAAGAAGATGAAAACTTTGACTTCACAGAAGCAAAAACTCTAATAAAAAAATTTCATAAAAAAGTTGAAGAACTAACCATAAAAATTTTATTGAATAAACCTTATGATAAATTTAATGCATTCATCGAATTTCATCCAGGAGCCGGCGGAACTGAATCACAAGACTGGGCACAGATGTTATACAGAATGTATCTAAGATTCGCCGATAGGAGATCTTATAAAACAAAAATAATTGACTATCAAGACGGTGATGAAGCGGGATTAAAATCAGCTACAATTTTAGTAGAAGGTTTGAATGCTTATGGTTATCTAAAAGCAGAATCAGGTGTACATAGACTGGTAAGAATCAGCCCTTTTGATTCTTCAAGCAGAAGACATACTTCATTTGCTTCTGTTAAAGTATATCCAGAAACTGATGATTCAATCAATATAGAAATTGAAGAAGCTGATTTAAGAATAGACACATACCGTGCTAGCGGTAAGGGTGGACAAGGCGTAAACACAACTGACTCAGCAGTAAGGATTACCCATTTACCAACAAAAACTGTGGTTACTTGCCAAAATGAACGAAGTCAAATTCAAAATAAAGCTATAGCTATGAAAGTGCTAAAAGGTAAATTATACAATTTAGAATTAGAAAAACAACATGCAGAAGTAAATGCTTTCAATGATACAAAATTGAATGCATTCGGTTCGCAAATTAGATCCTACGTATTTCATCCATATACCATGGTTAAAGACCATAGGACTTTAACAGAAACTGGAAACGGTGACAAAGTATTAGATGGAGACTTAGATAGATTTATCTTGACTTACTTAGTAAAATTAAATTCATAAATAACAACCAATTATTAGTTTTGTATAAATTAAATAGTAATTGGTTGTTTTTTTAAAGAAAAGAGTGATGATATTGTATCAAGTTGTTGAGTTAAAACGAGTTAAAAGAAAGTATCTTGTTATAATAAAAACTGATAAATCAGAAGAGGATTACCTTCTGTCTGAAGATCTTATTGTCGAATATAGACTTGTTAAAGGTAAGGAACTAGAAAAAAAGACCTACCTAGTGTTTAAGGAGTCTTATAAAAGAGATGAATTATATCAAAAAGTCTTGCACTATGCACTTTATAAACAAAGGTGTACCTCCGAAATAACAGATTATTTAACTAAACACAATATCCTAAAACAAGACCAAATATATTATCTCAATAAACTCATAAATGCTAGCATACTAGACGACTCAAAGTATGCTACGAACTTTATTCAAGAAGCTTTCGAATTCAAAAAATATGGTTTAAAAAAGATTATTTATGATTTAAAACAAAAACGCATTGATAGTACGTTATACACTAAAATAATAGCTGAAATTACAAATAAGCAAATAACCGAGAATATCGATTATTTATATCAAAAAAAATTAAAATCAACAAAAAACAAATCAATTAACAGAGCTGTACAAGATATAAAACAATTTATCATAAGAAAAGGTTATGACTACGCTTTGGTCAATAAAGTAATTGAATCAAAAAAATCAGAAATAATTAATTCTGTGTCGGAAGATGATGCCTTGGATAAGGATTACTTGATAGCCAAAAAAAAATATAGCAAAAAACCCGAAAAAGAATATCAAAATACAATAAGCTACTTATTGAGAAAAGGTTACACTTATAATAAAATAAAAGAGAGAATGGGAGGCTAACGATGAAGAAAATGGAAGAACTAGACCTTTATCTATTTAATGAAGGCAAACTTAAAGAAGCATATAAACACTTTGGAGCACATTTGGTCAAAGATGAGTTAGGCGCTACTTTAGGTGTAAGATTCAAAGTTTACGCACCCCATGCTAAAATTGTCTCTATTGTTGGTGACTTCAATAGTTGGGATTCGAGAGAACATGTTCTAACCAAAGAAGATGGCCTCGGAGTATTTAGTATATTTATTGAAGGCTTATCAGAATGGGCTAGGTATAAATACTGTATTATTACTTCCTATGGTCAAACTATATTTAAATCAGATCCCTACGCATTCTTTTCAGACGAAAGACCTGAAACATCATCAAAAGTATACGACATTGACGGATATTCTTGGCAAGATAATAAATATCTCGAGCAAAGAAAACAGAAAAACCACTATGAGGAAAAACTATCTGTGTATGAAGTACATATAGGTTCTTGGATGACTAAACCGGGTGGAGGATTTCATAAATACAATGAATTAGTAGATTTACTAATTCCTTATGTGATAGAACATGGGTTCTCTCACATCGAACTTATGCCTGTGACAGAACATCCGCTAGATGAATCTTGGGGATATCAAGGCACAGGATATTATAGTGCAACTTCAAGGTATGGAGTTCCAAAAGATCTAATGTATTTTATTGATAAATGTCACGAAGCTAATATAGGAGTAATAATTGATTGGGTGCCTGGTCATATTTGTAAAGACGCTCATGGTCTATATATGTTTGACGGAGAACCGCTTTACGAATACGAAGATATGAAAGTAAGAGAAAATAAAGTTTGGGGTACGATTAACCTTGATTTAGGTAAAGGTACTACAAAATCATTCTTAATTTCAAATGCATGTTTCTGGATGGAATATTTCCATGTAGATGGATTTAGAATAGACGCAGTTTCTAATATTATTTATTACCTTGGTAATATGCATATAGGAACTAACCATGGAGCGGTTGAATTTCTGAAAAACCTATCCTATGCAGTTAAAGAAAAAGACCACTCAGTATTACTATTTGCTGAAGATTCTACAGCCTATCCAAACCTTACTACCGGTGTATTAGATGGTGGTATAGGATTTGATTATAAATGGAATATGGGTTGGATGAATGATACTCTCAGATATTTTGAAAAAGATCCAATTTATCGTAAATACCATCATGACCTAATAACATTTGGTCTTGTGTACACATATTCTGAAAAATTTATCTTACCACTATCTCATGATGAAGTAGTTCATGGCAAAAAATCTTTAGTAGACAAAATGCCAGGAGATTATTGGCAAAAGTTTGCTAATTATAGAGTTCTAATGGGATTGCAATTTACTCATCCAGGTAAAAAATTATTGTTCATGGGTGGAGAATTCGCTCAAATGCATGAATGGAAAGACAAAGAAGAACTAGATTGGTTTCTATTAGAATATCCACTTCATAAACGTGCAAATTTATTTGTTAGAGATCTTATCAAAGTATATAATAGCCATAAATGTTTCTATGAATTAGATCATAATCCTAGCGGATTTAAATGGATTGACCAAACTAATTTTGAGCAATCAATATTCTCGTTCGCGAGATTTGGTAAAGACCCAAACGAACTCGCGATTGTTGTTCTAAATATGACTCCAAATGCCTACGAATCATTCTTTATTGGTGTACCTAATAAGGGAACGTATGAAGAAATACTAAATTCTGATAAAGATATCTATGGTGGGTCAAATGTATATAATGGAGTACCGATTAGCACCATGGATTTTGATAATCATGGATTTAATCAATCTCTAGAAATAAAAATAGCACCACTCTCAATAACAATATTAAAATACAAAGGATAAACCAATGAAAAAAATGATGATTTCAATGATTCTAGTTGGCGGTAGAGGTACCAGACTAGAAGAAATAACCGATGCAACAGCTAAACCAGCTGTTTCTTTTGGCGCGAAATATCGTTTAATTGATTTTGCCTTAAGCAACATTACAAATAGTAATATTGGTGTTTGCGGTATTGTAACTCAATATGAACCATTTGAGTTGATGTACTACATTGGTAGTGGAGCATCTTGGGACTTAGATGTATTAGATGGAGGAATTAGATTCTTAACTCCATATTCAAGAAAAGATGATGTTCTATGGCAAAAAGGGACTGCCCACGCCATAAAACAATATTTTCACTTTATTAAAGAATACAAAGCTAGATATGTCTTAATTTTATCAGGGGATCATATCTATAAAATGGACTATCAAAAAATGCTTGATCATCACCTAAGGAATAATGCTGAAATTACAATAGCAGCCACTGAAGTCGACCAAAGTGAAACTCATAGATTTGGTATATTAGAAGCGACTTCAAATAATAAAGTAATCGGTTTTGAAGAAAAACCTGAAAACCCTAAAAGCAATCTAGCATCAATGGGAATATATATTTTCTCTATAGAGGTTTTAGAAGAACTATTAAATAAAGCAAGTGATAGTGATATAGACTTTGGAAAAAATATAATACCAAAGAGTATTGAATTAAATAAAGAAGTATCACTTTACAAGTTTGATGGATATTGGAAGGATGTCGGAACTGTTGAATCTCTATATAATGCTAATATGGATTTATTAGATGATTCAGATTATTTGTCTTTGAATGTGTCAAAAAACATGCCGATTTATTCAAAATCACTCAATTTAAATCCCCATGTTATTCTTTCAAAGGGAAAAGTAGTTAATTCAGTTATCGCCGATGGTTGTTTAATTAATGGAGAAGTTACTCACTCAACCATAGCCTATGAAGTAACTATAGAAGCAGGAGCCAAAGTTATTGATTCAGTAATCTTACCTAATTCAGTAATTGGCTGGAACTCATACTTAAAAAAAGTAATCGTTAATAAGGGAGTTATAATCCCAGAAAATTATCGCTGTGAGTCTGATTCAGTTATTTTGATAACCGAAGATAATCTTTTTGAAGTTGGTGGAATATATGAGTAGTTTATTTATGGTTATTGACGCCACTAGTAAAGGTAATTTTTCTAAACTAACAAGACATAGAGTTCCTGGGGCATTGCCATTTGGCGCGAAATATCGTTTGATAGACTTTTCGCTTTCAAACTGTAAAAATACTCAAATCACTAATGTATCTATTTTCCCATACGGGAATTATAGATCTTTATCTGACCATATAGGTTCAGGAGATAGATGGGATTTAAACCGTCGTCACGATGGTATATTTATCTTGCCTCCAAAAAGTTTAAATTTGACGTTTGAAGATTCAATAAGTTTTCAAAGAATGTATGAACATATTGAATACTTCCTTAGATCTAATCAAGATTACGTAATCGTTTCACCGGCTAATATTGTTTGGAATGTTGACTATAACGTATTTTTACATTCACATCTAATGAATGAAGCAGACATAACGGAAGTATTAGCTAATGACAAAAAGCGTTTAAAAACTTATATCATATCAAAAAAAATATTACTTGAATATATTAACAACTATGACCAAATTCAGTTTAGAAATCTATCTGATGTTTTTGACTATGCACCTAATTTAAAGAAATTTACCTATCTCTATGAGGGAACATCATATTTCATTAACTCTTCAAAAGAGCTATATGATGCAAATATGCAAATGTTATTTAAATCAGTTAGAAAAGAATGGTTTAAAAAATCTAGGCCAATATTTTCCAAAGAAACCATGTCAGCTCCAAGTAGATATGGTAAGGATGCGATAGTTTCTAACTCAATTATTGCTTCGGGAGCATTTATTAATGGAGAAGTTACCAATTCAATTATTGGTAGAAAAGTTTATATTGAAAAAGGTGCCCAAGTAATAAATACCGTTATTATGAATCAATGTAGAATTAAAAGTGGTTCAAAAGTTGAATATTCAATCTTTGATAAAGAAACCAAAGTTTTAGAGAACTCTATTGTTGAAGGTGATCCAGATAAGTTATTTGTATCTGAAAAGAAACAAATAGTTGTTTCTAATGAGAGTCTATCGATATTACAAGTTACAGCTGAGTGCTTTCCGTATATTAAAACTGGCGGACTAGCAGATGTTGTCGGTGGATTAGCCAATCAATATAGTTTGCTGGGGATAAAATCTCAAGTAGTTTTACCGCTTTATCCAAAAATAAGAGAAAAATACGAATTATTCTTAGAACTTATAGCCGCAAATAAAATTATATACGATGATCAATCTTATCGTGTGAATCTCTATTCTATGAATAATCAAAATACTACCTATTACTTTATAGAATCCTATGAGTTTTTTGATAGAGAAAAAATCTATGGCTATGAAGACGATGGAGATCGATTTGCGTTTTTCTCCAAAGCAGTAGTTGTATTCTTAGATGCAGTTGATCAGTTACCGGATATCATTCATATCCATGATTGGCATATGGGACTAATACCTTGTATTTTAAAAAACGAGCAATTAGATATTAAAACATTAATGACAATTCATAATATCGAATATCAAGGAATCTACAGTTCTGACATTTATAAAAAGCTAGGTATTGAGAACAAAAAGATTCTCGGTCATACCAAGATTAACTTTATGGAAACAGGTCTAGTTAACGCAACAAAAATATCAACCGTCTCAGAAACCTATCGAGATGAGTTGAAATATGAATACTACAGTAAAAACTTGGTTGACGTAATAAACAAAAGAGATAGAGATTTCTATGGAGTGTTAAATGGCCTTGAAGAAGACGTATCACCAGAACTAGATTTAGAAATCGGTATGAGATACTCTTTAGTTAATGTTTTTGAAGCTAAAGCATTTAATAAAGAAGACCTTCAGAGAAAGATGAGTTTAGCCATAGGAGAAGAATACTTCATTTTGGGAATGGTAACTCGAATTGCTGAACAAAAGGGCTTTGATATCCTTTTACCAGCTTTATATGAAGTTTTAACCAACAAGAACATCCAATTTGTAATTTTAGGGACTGGTAAAGAGTCATATATGGAATCTCTAAGAGAGCTAAAGAAGAAATTTCCTAATCAAGTCAGCATTAATCTTACCTATGATGCAACCAAGCCTAATTTTATCTACGCAGGCTCTGATGCATTCTTAATGCCTTCAAGGTATGAACCTTGTGGCATTGGTCAAATGATTGCTTTGAAATACGGAACCATTCCAATTGTTAGACAAACTGGTGGATTAAACGATACAATTGAAGCGTACGACCTATCAAGTAAACGTGGTAATGGGTTTAAATTTTTTAACTATGATTCTAGGGATTTAATTTTCCAAGTCAATAATGCCTATAATATTTTTGCATCAGCCAAAAAAGATTGGCAACAACTTATAATTAATGCGATGCATTCTAAATTTTCACTTGAAGATTCAGCGAAAGAATATATTGAGTTATACAAAATAATCTAATTAAAATGAAAACGGTCACAGAAACACGTGTGCCGTTTTTATATATAATAATGTTATAATAAAGTGTGAGGTGTTTTTATGAGAAAAGGTGTATTTAAAAATAAAGAAAGCTTTGCTAAAAGCTTTAAAGAAAGACTAAAGAAAACTTATTTAACAGATATTTCTGCCTCTTCATTAAGAGAAAGATATAATATATTAGGGACATTAGTTAGAGAAGAAATTTCTAAGGATTGGATTAATACTAATAAACTACTTGATAAAACAGACCAAAGAAAAGTATATTACTTCTCTATGGAGTTTTTAATGGGTAGACTTATTACCAATAATCTTATGAATATGGGAATTAGAGATGAAGTAGAAGCTGCTTTTAATGATTTAGGATTAGATTTAAACGAAGTAGAAAAATATGAATCAGATCCAGGGTTAGGAAACGGTGGCCTAGGAAGACTAGCTGCTTGTTACTTAGACTCAATGGCTTCTCTAGGCATTCCAGGTTATGGTAACTGTATTAGATATCGCTACGGACTATTCCGTCAAAAAATCAAAAATGGCTATCAAGAAGAAAGACCAGATAACTGGTTAAGTGATGGTTACGTTTGGGAAGTTAGACAAGAAGAAGAGGCTGTAGATATTCCATTCTCTGGTTATGTTGACTATGATAATGGTATGGTATATCATCCAAGCGAATTTATTAGGGCTGTTCCCTATGATGTACCAATTGTAGGTGCTGATAACGGAGTTGTTAATTATTTAAGACTTTGGAACGCAGAACCATCAAAAAGATATCCAGAAGGAAAAAGTCCTTTTGTATATGAATCAGAACTACAAAAAATATCAGGTATTCTTTATCCTGACGATACAACATTAAATGGAAAACAATTAAGGTTAAAACAACAGTACTTTTTCTCAGCTGCGGGTGTGAAAAGTGTAACTGACAAACATTTTGAAAAACATGGCACGCTAAAAAATTTAGCTGACTATGTTGTATTTCATATAAATGATACACATCCAACATTAATCATTCCAGAATTAATGAGAATTCTATTAGATGAACATAATATGGAATGGGATGAAGCCTGGGCAATAACAACTAAAGTAACTGCCTATACAAATCATACTATTTTAGCAGAAGCCTTAGAAAAATGGTCTGTGGAAATTATGAAACCATTACTACCTAGAATCTATCAATTGATTGAAGAAATCAATCGTCGTTTCTGTTTAGATCTATTAGAAAAATACGGCTATGAAAAAAGTGAGCTTATCAACGAACTTTCGATTATTGGAAACGGAGTTGTGAGAATGGCTCATCTTTGTATCGTTACTAGTTTCTCGGTAAATGGAGTAGCTAAGTTACATACAGATATTCTAAAAAATATTGAAATGAAAAAATTCTATGATTTGTATCCAAACAAATTCACAAATGTAACAAATGGTATAACTCATAGAAGATGGTTATTACATACTAATAAAGAATTAACTAAATTGCTTGAAGAAACTATTGGTGATGGATTCAGAAAGCATCCTGGTGAACTAGAAAAACTTCTACCTTTAGTTGATGATCTTGATTTACAAAACAAATTCTTAGCTATCAAGCATGAGAAAAAAGTACAGTTAGCCGGAAGAATTGAACGTGAACAAGGTATCAAAATTGATACTAACTCAATTTTTGATATCCAAGTTAAAAGATTACATGAATATAAACGTCAATTAATGAATGCATTACATATAATGAGTATATATAATAGTTTAAAAACTGATAAAAAGTTTAGAGAAGATTATGTTCCACATACATTTATATTTGGTGCCAAAGCAGCTGGATCGTATTTCTTTGCAAAAAAGATTATTAAATTAATTAATACCATAGCTGAAAAGGTAAATAATGATGTTGATACAAATGATTTCTTAAAAGTTATATTTGTAGAGAATTATAATGTAACCTACGCTGAAATGATAATGCCAGCCGCAGATATTTCTGAACAAATATCTACAGCTTCTAAAGAAGCATCTGGTACAGGAAACATGAAATTCATGATGAATGGAGCTTTAACTCTAGGAACACTTGATGGAGCTAATGTAGAAATTGATGAATTAGTAGGAAGAGATAATATCTTTATCTTCGGAATGGACTCAAAAGCTGTCACTGAATCAAATCAAAATGGCAGGTATATTTCAGAAGAGATTTATAAAAACGACCCAGAACTAAGAATGATTCTAGATCAATTAGTTAATGGATATTTTGAAAAAGTAGACAAAGAAGAATTTAGAGATATTTATGATAATCTAGTTTATTCAGATAATTATTATGTTCTAAAAGATTATCAAGCTTATAAAACCGCACATAACGAAGCTAATCAAGCCTATAAGAACAAAAACGATTGGGCTAAAAAGGCATTAGTTAATATCGCAAAAAGTGGTATATTCGCTTCAGATAGATCAATATCTGAGTACGCAAATAATATTTGGAAAGTAAAATCTATGAAATAATGTTGAATTTCAACCTTTTTCTTTTTGTGTTATAATATCTTAGGTGATAATATGAAAAAATGGATTGACTTAACGGTATTAATTGATGAGTATTACAAAGGTTATCCTGGAGATATACCATTTAATGTTGAGAAAGAAAAAACTATATCAAAAGACGAATACAATCTAAATAGAATTAATATAAATATGCATGTTGGAACACATTTAGATGCAAAAAAACATATGTATGATGTTCCAGAAGGAATAGAAGCCATTGATATCAATAAAATGATTGGCAAAGGAATTGTTATTAAACCTAAAATAACTGATGGTGTAATCAATACATCAGACATTATTAGTCAATATAGTGGTGATGCAAAGATATTATTGTTGAATTTAGATTTTGCCAAAAAGTTTAATTCGGAAGCATATTATTCACCGCCAAGATTTACCAAGGATTTTTTTAATTTTCTAATCAAGAAAAATATAGAAGTAGTAGGATTTGATATTCCAAGTCCCGAGTACTCATCTGGTGATTTACTTAATATGCATCGAGACTTATTAGGTGAAAACATTACAATAATTGAAAATCTATGTAATCTAGATAAATTATCAAAAGAGATAACATTTATCGGGTTACCACTTAAAATAAAAGGTTTTGATGGTTCTATGCTAAGATGTGTAGCCAAAAACGAGTAATCACTTGACTTTTAGTCAAATTTTAATTAAAATATAGACGAAAAAAAAACTTCAGGGCAGGGTGTGATTCCCAACCGGCGGTAAAAGTCCGCGAGCTTAGGCTGATTAGGTGTGATTCCTAAACCGACAGTAAAGTCTGGATGGAAGAAGTCAAATGTTCTGATGAATACCTGTATATTTTAACAGGTATTTTTATTGGAGGAGAAATGAAAAAAAAGAGTACAAGAGTTTTAGTGTTTGCTGGGGTGCTTGCGAGTGTTTCGGCTGTTTTGATGTTCCTGGAATTTCCATTAGGTTTTGCGCCTAGTTTCTACAAAATGGACTTTTCAGAAGTACCTGTACTAATTGGTGCGTTTGCATATGGACCAGTAGTTGGTATTATAATTGAGGGTGTAAAAATTATCGTAAGGACATCAATTGTTGGTACTCAAACCATGGGCGTTGGGGAATTAGCTAATTTCCTTATAGGTATTTCTTTTGTAGTGCCAGCGAGTTTAATTTACAAAGCACATAAAACAAAGAAAAGCGCAGTAATAGGGTTAGCTGTTGGATCTTTAGCTATGATTATAGTAGGTACCTTACTAAATGCATTTGTTTTATTACCAGCCTTTGCTTTCTTCCTATCTACACCAGAAACTACTTACACAGTAGATTCGTTTGTGTATCTGGGTAGTTTAGTAAATCCACTTGTAAAGGATTTACCAACTTTCTTAGCATTCGCAGTAGCGCCTTTCAATTTAATAAAAGCAGTTTTAACAGGCATTATAGTAATATTAAGTTATAAAAGAATTTCAAGTTTAATTAAAGCCAAGGACAGTGAGTAATTTGAAAAAAATCTTTATCATTATATTTGTTTCTATGTTTCTTGTTAGTTGTCAAACTAATACCACAACTACAGAAACACAGACAACCCAAGATACAACTTTATTAACCTTTCAAGATCGGGAGTATTCAGAATTCATCGATATAACTATCGCAGATATTGAAGCTCAATTAACCCAAGGTTCAGGTACGTATTATGTCTATTATTACGGCACCTATTGTTATCCTTGTGGGCAAATAAAAAATGAAGTCCTATCTAAGATAGAACTTCTTGTGAATGATAAAGTTTATTTAGTAGAAACAAACAGCCTAAGTGATATTAATGAAAACATTAATGTAGAATATACACCATCTATCGTTATTATAACTGATAATCAAGCAGTCCAAGTAATTCAAGGTGAAATCGGTATTCTAAATATTATTGATAGTTTAACCTAGTTAATACTAGCTAACATTCTTCTGATTTCAGGATGAATTTCAAAACTTTGCGTCTGGTTAATATTCTCAAAGAAAAATTTATTCATTGATTGTGTATTAGTACTACCATATGAGTTACTAATAAGTTCAGTAACTTCATAGGGAACAATATTTGTTTCATTAGAAAAAGAATAAGATTTAGTTAAGACAGATCCAAATCTTCCAGAGTTTCGCTCTTTGAATTTTAGGACTGTCTTTTTTGTTTTGTGTTTTATTTTGTAGTCAGTTAGATTAGCGAAAGCATTCCAAAATATAAATTTACTAAAAATGCTTTTAACTACATCAGGGTTTACTTCGTGATAGGCTCTATTATACTTAGTATTAAATACAACGGCGAATTCTTCAGTTAGGTAAATCTCTTCATGTTTGCGGTAGTTATATATATAATAGAATTTACTGTAATCAATGTCTTTGCTCATTACTATATAAGGTTTTGGTTTAGCAAATAACGTCAACACGCCAAAAATAATACAAGCTAATGATGATGAAAAAAAGATACCTAAGAAACTAAAGAAGAAAGCATTGTATCCCGGTTCACCAAAATTAGTTACTACATCATTAATTTCCATTGGTAATTGTACTATATACATAATCAAAAACGCTATTGTAACTGGTAGTAAACTTAATCCAACTATAAACAAAATTAAAGCGACTAAGTTATTTTTTTTCTTAACAGTACATGATACAAGATTAGAATAGTCAAATCCGAGTTCAGTTAATTCCATATAATCAACTCCTTACCCTATATTTTAACAAAAATAAAGTTTTTTTTAAATCATATTCATAAAACTTCTATTAAATGGTAAAATAAGTGTATCAATTATAATGAAGGCTGGAAAATATGAATACGATTAAAATAGATAAATACTTCAAAGGAATGGTAGCGAACAGAGGATTGAGTGGAATCGAGACAGAAAACACAATTTTTGCTTTTTTGGCTGCTTCAAATAGATCATATCATGGAATAAGCTGTGATTTGAATGTTTCAAGAGATTCAAAGATTATTTTAACCTATGATGATACACTTTTAAGACTAGGATTACTTAACCTATATATTCCTAGTTTCACCTATGACGAACTAAAGAAATTTTCTTTAGTTGATAGAAAAACATCAAATTTAGATTCAAATTTATTTATACCAAAATTATCTGATTTTTTATCAGTGTGTAAAGCCTATAGAAAAACTGCTTTCTTAAACTTAGTAACTGGTTTAAAAACTGATAATATAGATAAAATTGTAGAAGAAGCAATTGATTTTTATGATATAAAAAAAACTATGTTTGTTTCTAGTAATAAAAAACATTTATTATATCTCGCAAAAAAAGTAAATCGCAATCATTTGTTCTTTGATGTTGACAAGACTTCAGAAGAAGTTTTTGATTTCTGTAAGAATAATGGATTTAACGCAAATATATCATATAGTCATGTTTCTAAAGACTTTGTTAAAAATATGCATTTAATCGGATTAAAAGTCAGTACAGGAGTAGTGAATGACAAAGACATCGCTGAAAAATTAATTAAGCACGATGTTGACTATGTCTTCACGGATATTTTAGAATGAAAATATTATTAATTGGAGCCTGTAATATTGATATTATCGGCACATCAAATCAAAATTTAATATTGAATGAATCAAATATCGGTGAAGTTAAGATTTCACTTGGTGGTGTTGCGAAGAATATCGCAACTAATCTTTATAATCTGGGAGCTGACGTGAGTTTTCTAACGCTTATCGGCGCTGATTATTTCTCTGATTTGCAGAAACAAGAGTTAAAAGAAATTGGCTTAGATTTTTCAAAGTCATTTTTCAAAAATACTTTGTCATCAACTTACCTAGCGGTACATGATCAAAATGGTGATTTAAATGTAGCCGTCAATGATATGAGAGCTTTCGAAGACATACAAAAAGAGGAATTTAATTCTCTTGATGAATATATAGAGACATTTGACGTTTTAGCATTTGATACAAACCTTAATGAAAATACACTAAGTTATTTGATTGAGAAATATAAAAATAAAACAATTTATGTGGATGGTGTATCACAAACAAAAGTGGTAAGAATCCAAAAAGTTTTGGAGCATATTGATTTACTCAAAATCAATAAATATGAGTTGTTTGCACTATTAAATGTTGACAAGTGTGATATAATCGTAGGTGTGAAACAATTAAACAAATTGGGATTAAAAAATTGTTTAGTTTCTTCCTCAAAAGACCCTATAACATATAACATTGATAGAAGTATTTATCAAAGTATTACTCACAAGACTAAAAGCATAAAAAGCACCATGGGTGCCGGGGACGCTTTGTTCTCAGGAACAATATTTTACTTAAATAATGGTAAGAACATGCATGAAGCAGTTAACTTTGGGAAAATTGTAGCATCAAAAACTTTAGAAGTTTTTGAAGCCTGCAATAAGGATATAAAAGCACTTATTGATTTGTAGGAGGTTTCTTATGAATGAAACAATTGACTTGATTTTAAAAAGAAGAAGTATTAGAAATTTTTCTAAAAAATTGATTTCAGAAGCTGATTTGAAATCTATTGTTGAGTGTGGATTGTTTGCACCAAGCGCAAGAAATAAACAAAACTGGCATTTCACAGTTATAACCAACAAAGACAGGATTGAAGAAATCAATAATCTAGCTATAGAAGGTATGGGTAGGATTGGTGTTGAAAAGGAAGAAGGATTTCATATTTTTTATCATGCACCAGTTGTGATAATTATAAGTTCTAAAATTGAAGGATTTGCTGAGGTTAATACTGGTTGTGTTATAGAAAACATGTCATTGGCAGCTAAAGCATTAGGATTAGGATCTTGTATAATTGGTCAAACGAAATATGTATACCAACAGGCTAACAAGGCTGATATGAACCATGTATTGAAGATTCCTGAAAATTATGAACACGATATATCTATATGCTTTGGATATCCTGAAAAAGGTGATGAAGAAGCAAAACCAAGAAAAGAAAATGTAGTTGACTATATACTTTAATACTTTTGATTTTTTTCAAAAGTATTTTCTATGAAAGGAAGATTTTATGTGGAAAAAAGAATATGAAAAATGGCTTAATTACCAAGGGCTAGACGTTTTTGTGAGAAAAGATTTAGAAAATAAAACCGAAAAGGAACTTGAAGATATGTTTTATACAAATCTTTCATTTGGTACTGGAGGCATGAGAGGAATCTTAGGAGCTGGAACCAACAGATTAAATATATATACAATAAGCAGAGCTAATTGCGGATTAGCAACATATTTAATGAAAGAATATCCAAGTAATCAATTAAAAAGAGGCGTTGTAATTGCTCATGATAACCGGTTAATGTCTAAAGAATTCGCAAAAGAATCTGCTATGGTTTTAGGAGCTTTCGGTATTAAATCATATCTTTTCCATGATTTAAGACCTACACCTGAACTTTCATATGCTGTAAGAGAAACTAAGGCTTTAGCTGGAATAGTTATTACGGCTAGTCATAATCCTCCTAACTATAATGGTTATAAAATATATGACGAACACGGATGTCAATATACACCTAAATATGCAAATGAGATTATCGAGTATGTTAATCAAGTTGATGATTTGTTTTCTATAAAAACAGTTGATTTTAATGTATTACAAGACAAAGGATTAGTTGAATTTTTAGATGAAGAAATGGATAAATCTTACCTTGATAAAGTTAAAGGTATTTCAATTCATCCTGAAATGAAAAAACCTTTAAAAATAGTATTCACTCCATTGCACGGGACAAGTGCTTATCTAGGAGAAAGATTACTGAGAGAATGTGGTTATGATGTAGTTCCAGTTAAAGAACAAATGGTTCATGATCCATATTTTTCTACAGTTAAATTACCGAATCCTGAAGAAAGAAGTGCATTTGCTTTAGCTGAAAAATTAGGTAAGGAAGTAAAAGCTGACCTTCTAATCGCTACTGACCCAGATGCTGATAGATTAGGTATTGCCATAAGAAGAGCAGACGAATACGTTTATATCAACGGGAATCAAACTGGTTCTTTGATGATATATTATCTTTTAAATGAAAAGAAGAAATTAAATATATTACCAGAAAAGGGTGTTGTTTTTAACACCATAGTTACGTCTGATTTAGGAGCTAAGATTGCTCGCGGATTTAACATGGATGTTATATCAACTTTAACTGGATTTAAATTTATAGGAGAGCAAGCAAGATATTTAGAAACTGATGAAAGATCATTCATCTTCGGTTACGAAGAATCTTATGGTTACGTTGTTGAAGACTTTGTAAGAGATAAAGATTCTTTACAAGCTATGCTTTTAATATCTGAAGCTGCGACTTTCTATAAAAACACAGAAAACAAAACTCTCTATGAAAAGTTATTAGATATCTATGATGAATATGGATACTATTATGAAAGTCTAGAAAATATTCATTTACTTGGTAAAACTGGTAGTGAAAGAATAAGTAGAATTATGGATAACTTCCGTAATGGTGAACTTCAAGAAATTATTGGAGCGAAAGTTGAAATTAAAGAAGACTTCTTATTATCTAAAAGATTTACAGGTAAAGAAGTATCGGATATAGATTTAGAAAAATCGAATGTAATCAAATATCATCTCGATGATAATTCTTGGTTTGTTCTTAGACCATCAGGAACTGAACCAAAACTTAAGATTTATGGTGGCGTCATTGGGGAATCAGTAGCTGATTCTCTAGAGAAAGTTAATAAACTATTAGGAGCAGTTAAAAAACTAGTAGAAATGGTGAATTAAATGTGGGAATATATAATAGCAATATCAATAATTATATTTATAGTTGTACTCTATGTAGTTACTTATTCTATAAATGAGAAAACAAAAAAGCCAGAAGGCTGTGAAGATTTAGAATGCAGTGGCTGTAATGCTAAAAGTTGTACTAATAGGAAGTAATTATGATAGGTAATGACTGGGAGTCAATTCTTGAGAAAGAATTTAATAAGAGATACTTTGTAGAATTAAAGAAAAAAGTTATTGAGGATTATAATCAACAAATTTGTTATCCACCAATAGCTAAACTCTTTGATGCTTTTAGGCTGTCAAGCTACAAAGATACAAAGGTATTAGTATTAGGTCAAGACCCTTACCATAATCCCAATCAAGCAATGGGATTAGCTTTCTCAGTGCCTTTGGGTGTAACGGTACCACCATCTTTAGTTAACATATATAAAGAATTAGTAATTGACATAGAGTGTGAAAAGCCTATTAATGGCGATTTAACACCATGGGGAAACGAAGGCGTTTTATTGTTGAATGCGATATTATCAGTAAGAAAAAACCAACCATTATCTCATAAAGACTTTGGCTGGATGACTTTCACTGATAGAATAATTTCAATCTTAAATGAGAAAGAAACTCCTATGATTTTTGTTCTATGGGGATCATTTGCTAGAAGCAAAAAGAAACTTATAACAAATTCAAGACATCTGATAATAGAGAATGTTCATCCATCACCATTATCAGCCTATAGAGGATTCTTTCACTCTAAACCATTTACACAAATAAATGATTTTTTGAAAAACACAAATCAAGAACCAATCAATTTTTGTTTGCGAGGATAAAATGAGAAATTTTAAACTTAGAAATATTATATTTGCTGGATTGCTAGTTGGTATAGGAATAATCTTATCTTCATTACTATCAATTTCATACCCACCCAATTCCACAATAATAAGATTTGGAATTGGTTATCTACCTTTAATACTAATTAGTATTATTCTCGGGCCTAAAATTGGCTTTTCAGCCGCAATTATTCAAGATATTCTAGGATACTTTATTTATATCTGGATATTTGGCGCTCCTTCGGGACCATTCTATTTAGGCTTTACTTTAAATTCTATGTTATATGGTATATTACCAGGGTTAATTTATAATCTTAATTTAAAAGAAATAAAAATATTTAGATATCTAAACTTTCTGTTTTTATTGGTGTTATTCTCCTTAGGTATCTGGGGGTTCTTTAATATAGAAGAAATGATTTCTGTAATTGAAGCTAGACTTTCAGATGGTATGGACTTTAAGCCTTGGATAATTTATGCAATGTTAATTATTGGAGAACTTGGTATATTAGGTACACTGGCGTTTGTGATAAACAAGCGAAACGAGGATGACAAAGCTCATCGGATAATATTCATGGTGATTGTGTTACAGATAATTGTGTCCTTGATATTAACACCGTTATGGGTATCAAACCTATATGCACTTCCATTCCTGCCACAGTTACCACTTAGAATTATCAAGACACCAATTGAAATATTTATCTATTCACTCTTATTAATTAGAATTACAAAGATTTTAAAACAACATGTATTACGTTAATAAAAAAGTCGAGTTATGATTTTAAATCATTCTCGACTTTTATTTTGTTTTTTTAGAATTCAATAACTTTAACTTCTCCAGATCCAAGGTGGAAATATATTCTTCCATCAGAAGCGAAATCATGGAAATCTCTACCAAATTCGTAGGTTGAGTAAAGTAATCTACCTATTTGATTTTGATTGTCTGAAGCAGATCTTAATTTTTGTAATGAAGCGTTACAATGAATATCATTATAACAATCGCTATTACCAACAACTAATAGGCACTTACCAGTTTTTTTATTGAAATATGAAACACCAACAGCTGGCGTATCAAATTCGTTAAAGTATAAAGGTACATAGAAATCTAAATCTGTAATTTGATCCAACCAAGCGTTTCTAATTACACTTATACCTTCTAAATGATCAGCTAGTTCCCAACGATTACTGTTTAGATAATGAATTGCATATTTATCAAATAACGCAAGTTTACCGTAAAACAAGTCATCAGTAGGTAGTTTAAATTTATCTGCACTAGTACAATCAACACCAGTGTTCATTGGTTGAGTTTCATATACTTCTTGGCCTGAATTAATGAATGGCACTAAATTAGGTAATAACATATTTAAAGCAGATGTTAACCTAGCTAATGCTCTTCCTCCATCACGACCAGCTATTCTTGCGGTGTCATGGGTTTCAGCACAGGCAAACATTGGTAGGGCGATATCTTTAGCACCATAGATGAATTTATGAAGTTTTTTCTCCCATATTCTTGGTTCCATATAGAAACCATTACCAATTATAATGTTATAACCTGAATCCTTAGCTTTTTGAGCGTTGCCAGGATTAAGTTCTTCAGCTATAAAGGCGAAATCATTATCAACCTCTCTAGCTTTACTTATTATCTTTGTTAGTAATTCAGTTGGTAATGCATGACCCATATCAATTCTCGCACCATCAATACCATAGGTATTTTGGTAGTGAGGAATAATACTAGTCAACGTATCCCATAGTACTGTGTTAGGAACGTCACCTGGGAATAGATTAGATTTTATTGTATCAAACAGAATATATGGATTTGTGTTCTTATTCTTCAAGTATTTTTTATTAGCTTTTGGATGATCCATAAACATTCTAAAAAATGTAACGTCGGTCCAAGGTGGTTGTACATCATTGATATGATCTGAGAAAGCGGCTGCGATTTTAAGATTAAATGTTTTCTCTATATTGTCCATGAAGTTACCAGGTTTATTTAGTACTTCATTAAACAACTCTTCGTTTTGAGCTTTTGGATTCTTTTGGAACATTTTTATATGTCTTAATACATCAGGTGAACTATACACTTTCTCCATAAACTCTGGTTGTGGTGATACAGTATTATTAAGACCATCTACATAGGGTACTCTATATTCTGATGCTTCACTGGCTTTAATCCAGTAGAACCAATCAGGATGTATTTTAGCGAGATCATTTTCCACAGAATTAGTTCTTGGAATTATATCGATAACTACTCGCATGTCTAACATATGACAAGCTTCAACTAAAGCTTGGAATTCTTCATCAACTGTCATTTGTTTACCAGTCATATCATCTTTTAGGTTTGGATCTAAGTCGAAGAAGTTAGCGATTCCGTAGGGTGAACCCAATTCACCTTTTTTGTCCTTTAAAGAAAATCTTGAAATTGGTAGTAAATACAAAGTATCTACTCCCATTTTTTTAAGTAAAGGCAGGATGGCTAATGTTTTAACAAAAGTACCGGTTTCTTTGAATCCATTAAAGTTTGATATATCAAGTGAAAAAGATCTATCGTGGTCCCAGGCAGAACTAGTTCTTATCATCGTTGAATAAAGAACTGATTTTCTAACCCAATCTCCACCGAGTTCATTCTCAGAAACTTTAATATTTTTAACTTTAGAAAGCGAATTGTGATAATCCTTACTTTTTTTCTTATTAGGTAATATATAACTGTTAATTACATCACTGTAAAAACGATAGGGGTTTACCAACAATTCTTGACTTGGAATCTTTCTTGCTTCAGGACCTTTATAGTCCCAGGCATTCCATAAATCAGGGATTGCATAGTTAATCCTACCTTTGTCAATCTTTTTACTTAGTATTTTACTTAGTTTTTCTAGTTTTGATGAAGCCATAAACATCACCTCTGTTTAATTATATCAAAACTAGAGGTGAAAATGATAAGTTTTTTGAAATGTGTAAGTGGTTACACTCCAATCATTATCCTTTAAAATACATATAATGTATAGTATAATACTATAGGGAGTTGATTTTGATGAGAAAACCGATCGTATTAATAATTATGGATGGAATGGGTATTGGCAAAAAAAATTCAGGTAATGCCTATGAAATCGCAAATAAACCAAACCTAGATAAACTATTTAAAACATATCCTAACACTTTAATAGAAGCTTCAGGAGAAGCAGTTGGATTACCTAGAGGCCAAATGGGGAATTCAGAAGTTGGACATATGAATATTGGTGCTGGAAGAATTGTATATCAATCACTAACAAGAATTAACAAAGCAGTAAGAGATGGTAATTTTGGAACTAATCCTGCTTATTTATATGCATTTAAAAACACAATGAATAAAAACTCAAAACTACACTTATTTGGATTATTATCAGATGGTGGAGTTCATTCTCATATAGAACATTTCAAATCAATGTTAAAAACAGCTAAGGCTGTTGGCGTTGAAACAGCTTATATTCATGCATTTCTAGATGGTAGAGATGTAGGTCCTACTACAGGAGCTACATTCATTAGAGATTTAGAAGCTTTTATGAAAGAAATAAACTTCGGTAAAATCGCAACTGTATCTGGTAGATACTACGCGATGGACCGTGATAAAAACTGGGATAGAATCCAAAAAGCCTATGATTCAATGACTTTTGGAAAAGCAGAACATCATAGTAACGCAGCTGAAGGTGTAGAACTATCTTATAAAAATGGTGTTACAGATGAATTTGTTATACCATTTGTAGTTGATGATAAAGGATTAGTTGAAACTAATGATTCAATTATCTTCATGAACTTCAGACCTGATAGAGCAATTCAAATTTCAACTGCCTATAGTAATCCAAAAGCACTTGAAGGTAAATTAAATACAGAAAACGGCCCAACAAATATAACCTATATTTCAACTATGAAATACGCAGATTCAGTTAAAGGTGAATTAGCATTTAAGTTGAATAACCTAACTAATATGTTTGGAGACTACATATCAGAAAAAGGACTTTACCAACTAAGAATAGCTGAGACTGAAAAATACGCTCACGTAACATTCTTCTTTGATGGTGGTGTGGATAAAGACATTAAAAACGCAAAACGTGTTTTAATTCCTAGTCCTAAAGTACCTACCTATGATTTACAACCAGAAATGAGTGCCTATTTAATAACTGACGCACTTCTTAAAGAATTAGATTCAGGAGTACACGATGTAGTTATCCTTAACTTCGCTAATGGAGATATGGTAGGACATACAGGTATTGTACCTGCGGCTATTAAAGCTGTAGAAACAGTAGATGAATGTGTCGGTAAAGTAGTGGATAAAGTATTAGAACTTGGTGGAGTTGCTTTAGTTACAGCTGACCATGGTAACTGTGAAAAAATGAGAACTGAAGACAATAAACCTTTTACAGCGCATACTACAAATAAAGTTCCATTTATTTTAACTAAAAAAGATGTAAAATTAAGGGATACAGGAAATCTAGGAGATATAGCTCCTACAATGCTAAAACTATTGAAGTTAGCACAACCAAAAGAAATGACTGGAGAATCACTAATTGAATAAATTAGATACAAGTTTAAGAGATATTAAAATAAAAGACTTTATATTTGTTATACTATATGGTGGTGTGATATCTATTTTATTGGGAGTAATGATTGGATTAGCTGATTATTACCTAACTCAATGGGTAAGATTCTCATTCTCAATGTTATTGTTTTTCTTCTCTGCCCAATATATAGGTGGATTAGTAAGAAAACAATATACAAGGCCACATATTGTATATACAGTTATAACCGGAATATTCTTAGTAATACAGGCAATAATTATTTATGGACTTCCATTAATTTTTACCCTGGCTAAAGAATCTGGAGATTTATCTCTAACTTTCAGAATTACAATGTATTTACAGTTTGTAGTCTATTTCTTTAAATCCTTAATTTTAAACTTTAACTTTAATTATATTTTAATAATTCTTATGATTTCCGTGGGAACTTACATCGGAATCAAAAAGACTCATTAATTTACAAATATAAAATTTTTATAAAAATATATAACTTTGAAAAAGGAGAAAAAATTATGCCAAACATTAGTAATATTTATGCAAGAGAAGTATTGGATTCTAGAGGGAACCCAACAGTTGAAGTAGAAGTATATACAGAGTCAGGCGCTTTCGGGAGTGCAATCGTACCTAGTGGAGCTTCTACAGGAGAACATGAAGCAATAGAACTTAGAGATGGAGACAAAAGCAGATATTTAGGAAAAGGTGTTTTACAAGCAGTTAAGAATGTAAATGAAATCATCGCTCCAAACTTAGTAGGATATGATGTAACATTCCAAACTACACTTGACAAAATCATGATCGACTTAGACGGAACACCAAACAAATCTAAATTAGGCGCTAACGCAATCTTAGGTGTTTCTTTAGCGGTAGCTAAAGCAGCAGCAGACTTTGTAGGACTACCAATGTATTTGTATTTAGGTGGATTTAATGCTAAACAATTACCTACACCGATGATGAACATCATTAATGGTGGATCACACGCTGATAATAACGTTGATTTCCAAGAATACATGATTATGCCAGTTGGGGCTCCAACATTTAGAGAAGCTTTAAGAATGGGCGCTGAAATATTCCATAACCTAAAGAAAGTATTAAGTGGATACGGATTTAATACATCAGTAGGTGATGAAGGTGGATTCGCACCAAACTTAGAATCGAATGAAGCTGGAGTTAAAGTAATTATTGAAGCAATCGAAAAAGCTGGTTATGTACCTGGTAAAGATGTTTATATCGCAATGGACGTAGCTGCATCTGAATTCTATAACAAAAAAACTAAGTTATATGAATTAAAAGGTGAAGGCAAAGAATTAAACTCAAAAGAAATGGTTGAATTCTACGCTAACCTAGTTGACAAATATCCTATCATATCAATTGAAGATGGTTTAGATGAAAACGACTGGGACGGTTGGAAAGATTTAACAGTTGCATTAGGTAAAAAAATTCAATTAGTTGGTGATGATATATTTGTTACAAACACTGAAAAATTATCTCGTGCTATTAAAATGGGTGTTGCTAACTCAATTCTTATTAAAGTAAACCAAATCGGAACTTTAACAGAAACTTTTAACGCTATTGAAATGGCTAAACGTGCTGGCTATACTGCAGTTGTATCTCACCGTTCAGGTGAAACAGAAGATACTACAATCGCTGATATCGCAGTAGCAACAAATGCTGGTCAAATTAAGACTGGATCACTATCTAGAACTGACAGAATTGCTAAGTATAATCAATTACTAAGAATCGAAGAAGAACTAGATGAAGTAGCCGAATATAAAGGTCTAGGTTCATTCTATAATTTAGGAAAATAACAATCATAAAAAAAACATGTTTTTGGGTCTTCCAAAAACATTTTTTTGTGGTATAATAATAAAGGACGAAATATTCGTTAGCACATTAACGGGAGGTTAGTTATGAGTTGGTTACATTGGTTGTTATTTTTTATATCATTGTTATTAATCACTTTAGTAATGGTTCAAGAGTCTAAAGATGATGTTAGAAATACATTTTCTGGTGAAAAATCAGATTTATTCAAAAATCAAAAGCAACGCGGATCAGAATTGATTATGACGCGAGTTACACTGGGTGTAACACTTGCATTTGTGGTTGTTTCGGTTTTAGCATTAGTACTCTAAGAACACATTACGTGTTCTTTTTTATTTGGGAGGTTTTTAAATGAAAGATTTAGTTTATAACTTAATAAAGAGAGCTTCCTACAGAGACCGCACTTTAATTTCTCTTGCAGGTCTTTTAAATGTGACTTCCGAAAAGGAATTCCAAGATATAACAAAAGCATTACATAATCTAGTTAAAGAGAGATTAATATATAGAGACAAAGAGGGGTATTACAATATTTATAAAAACAAGAAAAATTTAGTTCAGGGAAAACTTGATTTAAAATTTCAAGGATATGGTTTCATCATTGTTGATGATAACACACATCCTGATATATTCATTCCTAGAACCGAAACACTTACTGCCATGGACAATGATTATTGTCTAGTGGAAATAACAAGAAAAAAAGCTAAAGGTAAATTAGAGGGTAAGATAATTCAAGTCCTAGAAAGAAGTATTACTCAAATAGTTGGGGAATACTATGAAGGACAGATCTTTCCTAAAAACTATAGTAATGACTTAGTATTTAAACTAAGAAAACAAGACAAACATTTAGTTAAAGATCATCAACTGATTAAAGCTAAAATTACAAAATATGGAAAAACATTTATTAAGGAATGTGCCTTAATAAAAGTTTTAGGTAACATTGATGATAAAGACATAGAAATAATTGAAATTATTAACCGTCACAATCTAATTAGCGAATTTACTGAAGCAGAAATAAACTTCGCGAAAAACGTACCTGATTCAGTAAGTGACAATGAGATTAAAGACAGAGTAGATTTAAGAAAAGAAACTATCTTCACAATCGATGGTGAATACACCAAAGATATCGATGATGCGATTTCAATTAAGAAACTTAAAAATAATAACTATCAACTAGGCGTACATATCGCTGATGTAAGTCACTATGTACAAGAAGATGCTATATTAGATAAAGCAGCTTACGAACGCGGTACGAGTGTATATTTGGCTAATTCAGTCATTCCTATGCTACCAAGGGAATTATCTAATGGAATTTGTTCTTTAAACCCAAGAGTTGATCGATTAACCCTTTCTTGTGAAATGGAAATCAACCAAAAGGGCGAAGTTGTTAACTATGAAATCTATCCATCAGTTATAAATTCAAATTATAAAATGACATATACTAATGTTAATAAGATCTTAAAAGATGATCCAGAAATGTCAGAAGAATATAAAGACATTAAACCAGAGATTATGTTAATGGGTGATTTACGTAAAATCTTATATGCAGTTAGAGAAAGAATGGGTTCAATTAACTTTGAGACAATTGAACCTAAGTTTATCTTTGATGATGATGGTAATATTACCGAATTAAGAGTAAGAGAAAGAGAAGATGCTGAAAAGTTAATTGAAGAGTTTATGTTAGTTGCGAATCAAGTAGTAGCTACTCATATCTCCAACTTGAAGTTACCTTTCCTCTATAGAATCCATGAATTACCAAATCAAGATAAGTTATCTAATATTGTAGGTTTCTTAGAAAGACTAGGATATTCAGAAGGTTTTGATGATAATACTACTCAACTTAATTTACAAAACATTCTAAAAAATGTTGAAGGTACATTATATGAAAAAGTAGTTAGTACACTATTATTAAGATCTATGTCTAAAGCTAGATATGGTAGAGAAAACCTTGGACATTATGGATTAGCATTTGATAACTATACACACTTCACTTCACCAATCAGAAGATATCCAGATTTAATCGTTCATAGATTCTTAAGAAGATATTTATTTGATAATAATAGAATTTACGATGATGAGTTAAAAGCTAAATTAGATGAAATTGGTAAACAAACATCTAAAATGGAAAGACAAGCTATGTTATCCGAACGAGAAGTTATGGATATGAAAAAAGCTGAATACATGGAGCAATTCTTGAATCAAGAATTTACCGGTATTATCTCATCTGTACTTAAATTTGGAATGTTCGTAGAACTTCCAAATACAGTAGAAGGATTAGTTCATATCAGTACCTTTGATGAAGAGATGGAATATGATGAAAAGAATATCATGCTACTTGGCAATTCAACTAAAAAACAGTATACTATAGGTGTAGAGGTTAGAGTTAAATTGGTCAAGGTAAATAGATTATTAGGAAAGATTGATTTTGAATTAGTATAGGTAGGGAGGTTTAATATGAAAATTTTAACAAACAATAAGAAAGTAGCTCATGAGTATTTTATATTAGACACCTATGAATGTGGTATTGTACTAAAAGGTACTGAAATCAAGTCAATTAGACAAGGAAAATTTTCTATAAAAGAAAGTTATGTTAAAGTTAGAAATTTTGAATTGTATATTACTAACATGAATATTTCTAAGTATGACCATGGTAATATCTTCAATCACGAAGAAAAACGTGATAAGAAATTACTTATGAGTAAAAGAGAAATCATTAAACTAGGCCAAAAAGTAAAACTTGAAGGGTTAACTTTAGTACCAACTAAAGTTTACCTTAAAGAAGGTCTATGTAAGATTGAGATTGCTTTATGTAAAGGTAAAAAACTTTATGATAAACGACAATCTGAAAAAGAGAGCGACGTAAAAAAACGTTTATCAAAAATTGTATATGATTAAACGGGGCTGTTCTGGATTCGACAGGGTAGTGCGAGTTTGATAAGCATGCTATCGGTAGATATAAAAATGCAAGGTTAATTATAACCGGAAACCAAAATTACGCTTACACTGCTTAAGAAGAAGTAGTGGATTCATTAAGAGGTTCCTATAGTTCTTTTTGAATTTCAGTAAATAGGATAGTGTTATTTCTTGCCGTCTTAAGGCGATAATGCGAAATTAATAAGACTAGATAGATAGTGGTGTGTTGACCGACAGCCGTTTATCGAAATCTAAAGGTTGACTAAGCATGTAGAAAATCAAATGATCGGCTATTTTGGACAGGGGTTCAAATCCCCTCAGCTCCACCATTAGTACCCGTATCCCGGAAATCAAGTAGTTTACCTAACTACAGCGATATTTCCGGGTTTTTGTTTGGAAAGAAATGATAGATTTTGAGTTAAAAACAGGGTTTCGAACAGTGTATTTTGTTAATGCAATAAGGCTGAAATGAAATTTCTAAAATTTAGTTTTCACGGAACTATCTTTCTAAAAATTTGAGGTAGTGGAGGTAGTGGAGGTAGTGATTGGGATCTTGTGCAAACCATCAATATGAACAAACATTTCGTTTTTTTAGAATAATGAACAATGAGAGTTATCATATGTTAAGAGAACGATTATTTAGTTCTTACCTTAATTTTAAATTGATTAATATATGTTTACAATAGAATAGTGAATTCAATGTTTAAATAATGTCTCTTAAGTAAATAGATAGTATGCTAATAGTAATTGCTTCTTCATAATTTTTATGGTAAAATATTTTTAAGAATTTGATGGCTTGCAATATGAGATAGGAAATTAGTAAAAACATGAATTTTCTACATATTTAAGAACCATTCATTATGATTTTGGGAGGTATTTTTATGAAAAAAATATTGATAATCACAGGTTTGATATTCACTTCTTTATTGTTGATTGCTTGTGATTCGAGTGACCCAGCAGGAGAGACCACTCAAATTAACTATACCGTCAGTTTTGACACTGATGGTGGGAATTTAATTGCTCCAGTTTCTGTTGTTTCAGGAAATTCTATTGAATTACCACTCCCAATCAAGAATGGTTATTCTTATATCGGATGGTATACTGGAAGTGGAGTTAATGACACCCAGTTCACTGTATTATCAACAGTCACAAAGAATTTAACATTATATGCTAGATGGGATATCATAACATATGATATTACATATCAATTAGATAGTGGTACTAATGGAAGCAATCCAGATACATATACAATAGAAACAACAAGTTTCAACTTAAACGAACCTACGAAAGAGGGATATACATTTAGAGGTTGGTTTGATAATGCGGAATTAATGGGAGAAGTAAGAACTGGAATTCAATTAGGATTTATTGGAGATATGACATTATATACCAAGTGGACTGTTAATCAATACACGATTACAATTGATAGTAATGAAGGAACTTCTATTTCAAGTATCACTCAAGATTTTAATACAATAGTAACAGAACCAACAGAACCTACAAGAGTAGGATACACATTTGGAGGTTGGTATAGTGATACGAGCTTAACTACTCCGTATACCTTTGGTACAATGCCATCACAAAATATTATATTATATGCTAGATGGGATATCATAACATATGATATTACATATCAATTAGATAGCGGTACTAATGGAAGCAATCCAGATACATATACAATAGAAACAACAAGTTTCAACTTAAACGAACCTACGAAAGAGGGATATACATTTAGAGGTTGGTTCGATAATACTGAATTAACTGGCGACGCAATAATTGAAATTGCGTTAGGATCTACTGGGGATATCACATTATATACCAAGTGGACTGTTAATCAATACACGATTACAATTGATAGTAATGAAGGAACTTCTATTTCAAGTATCACTCAAGATTTTAATACAATAGTAACAGAACCAACAGAACCTACAAGAG
>Ga0307992_1000226_pt1 | contig 36070 bp, 34 predicted proteins | sample EllFjometagen133_FD_203162 | JGI IMG/M metagenome (GOLD analysis project Ga0307992, IMG submission 203162) | Marine microbial communities from Ellis Fjord, Antarctic Ocean - #133 | ecosystem: Environmental > Aquatic > Marine > Unclassified | place: Southern Ocean | collected 2014-10-08
CACCAACAGCTAGAGCTAACACACTGGAAATAATAATTCCAACTACATCGATTGCAGCGAATAACATAATTATTATCTCCTTTTATTCTATTTTGTTTTAAAGATATTTTTAAGTATGGTTACATACTAATAAATACTTATTTCTTTATTATTATATATTATATTTAACATATAGTCAAAGCATATTCACTTTATTCTTTTGAATTTCAAAAAAAAGAAAAACCTTAAATGGTTTTTCTTATTGTTCAGCTATTTTTTCGATTATTATTTTTTCGATTTCCTGCATTAATTCAGGGTTTTCCAATAAATATTTCTTAACGTTTTCACGTCCTTGGCCTATTTTATTTTTATTATATGAGTACCATGAACCTGATTTGTTAATTATCTCATATAAAACACCTAAATCACATATTTCTCCGACTTTAGAAATACCTAATCCGAAAACAATGTCAACCATACATGTTTTAAAAGGTGCGGCTACTTTGTTTTTAACTACTTTAATTCTAGCTACATTCCCAACAATATCAGTACCTTGTTTAATTTGTTCCCCTCTTCTTATTTCTAATCTAACCGATGCATAGAATTTTAATGCTCTACCACCTGGAGTAACTTCAGGGTTTCCAAACATAACGCCAACTTTTTCTCTAATTTGATTAATAAAGATAGCGATACATTTCGATTTAGATAATGCGCCACTTAATTTACGCATAGCTTGTGACATAAGTCTTGCTTGTAAACCAATGTGAGTATCTCCCATTTCGCCTCTAATCTCAGCTTCAGGAACTAAAGCAGCTACTGAGTCAATAACAACTACATCAACAGCTCCAGAGCGAATTAAAGCTTCAGCAATTTCTAATGCTTGTTCACCAGTGTCAGGTTGAGATAATATTAGAGAATCAATGTCTACGCCTAAAGCCCTAGCATATTTAGCATCCAATGCGTGCTCTGCATCAATAAATGCTGCATAACCACCAGCCTTTTGAGCTTCTGCTATAGCATGAAGCGCTACAGTCGTTTTACCACTAGATTCTGGTCCATATACTTCTACAATTCTACCTTTTGGATATCCACCTACACCTAATGCTGCATCTAATGAAATTGATCCAGTTGATATAGTTTCGATGTCTAATATTTTAGCATCTCCTAAAATCATAACTGAACCTTTTCCGTATTCTTTTTCAATATTTTTTAAAGCTAATTCTAAATTCTTTTCTCTTTGTTTTTTGTCCATACAGTCCTCCCAATCGTGTTCCTATTTAAAATAATACTGTTGAATTATATATATTCTTTAAATTTCTTTTAAAATTGATTTTTTGTTTTTAACAAAATAGTCAATACCTGACCATATTGTTAAGAAAACTGAAAGAATTACTAGTACAATTCCTATGATATTGATTACTTCAATATTAAGTGGCATCACGAATAGGTAAAAAACTATCGTAACCATTGTTAAGGCCGTCTTATACTTTCCTAATTTCGATGCGTGTAGAATTGTTCCTTCTCCAACCGCAACTAATCTAATAGAAGTAACGATTAACTCTCTAGATAATACGATGAATACAACCCAAAATGGCATCCACATTCTCGTTGTACCTAGATAATAAATTGTATATACATCAGAAAGTATTATAAGAGTTCCTAAAACTAATAGTTTGTCTGCTAGAGGATCCATAAACTTGCCAAAGGTAGTAACTAAATTATGTTTTCTAGCAATGTTACCGTCTAAATAGTCGGTTATTGATGCTAGAACAAATAATACACCAATGATTGGTAAAGTTGCATCTCCTATATACTCTTTTAATAGATAAAGTACTAAGATAATCGGTATGATAATCATTCTCATCAAAGTTAATCTGTTAGGTAAATTCATCAATATTCCTACTTTCTTCGTAATAACAATAATTTGGTAAACCTTTAAATCTAGATGTTTTTTGGTTATTCAGGCATCTTTACATTATGATAGACATCTTGAACATCGTCCAATTCATCTGTTATACGTAAAAATCGTTTTAATTTTTCTAAATGATCATGGTCTAAAGTAATATAATTATTAGGTATATATGCTACTTGGTCTTCAAAGAATTCTAATTCTTTACCAGTTGCAATCAATGTTTCTTTGATATGATCTAAATCTCCTGGTTCTCCTGTGATGATTACGATATCATCATCTGATTCGATATCAGTAACTTCACACTCATTCATCATTAAAGCTTCTAAAGCCTCATCTTCTGTTAAACCAGTAAAACTTAATCTTGAACAATAGTTATACAAATATGATACGGAACCTGCAACACCAATATTACCACCTGTTTTAGTGAAGGCACTTCTTACTTCACCAAAAGTACGATTAACATTGTCTGTTAAACAGTCAACAATAAGTGTACAGCCACCTGGACCGTATCCTTCGTATTTTGCTGGAGCATAATCTTCTCCAGTAGTACCTTGTGATTTTTTGATATTTCTCTTAATTACATCACCAGGAACTTGTGCTTGTTTTGCTCTTTCAATAATTCTTTTTAATGTTAAATTACTATCTGGATCTGGTCCACCCTGTTTTGCAGCCATGTAAATTTCTTTACCATATTTTGAGTAAACTTTTGATTTCATCAAACTAGTTTTCTCCATTTTTGATGCTCGTACTTCATGCGCTCTTCCCATTTAATTCACCTACTTATAATTTTATTGTTTTATTCTTATTTAATTCTACTTTTTTGGCTCTATATAAAGCTCCTAGAGCTCTTTTGAATGCTGACTTAGACATATGAAAAGTCTTATAAATGAGTTCTGGTGAACTCTTATCTGTTAATACCATTTTTCCATCGTTATCTTCTAAATACTCCAAAATTCTAAGAGCATCTTCTTCTAACATTACTTCTTTTTGTTCAATCAATGTACCAACATATTCTCCACTTGGATTTAGTTTAAGTATCTTTGGTTCTACAAATTCCCCAATTCGATATTCATCACGGTAATTATTAGAGTGTATAAAAATCTCATCGCCAGCTTCTGAATAAGCAACCATACCATTATCGAGTAAATACATTACATATGCTTTAACTGTTTCATTATCAACTAAAGGTATTCGATTGGGAAATTCATCAGTAATTTGTTTTCTACCGACAATGTGTCCAAAAAGTTTTTCACCTTTTGTTATCATTTTGACAAAAACCTTATCGCCAATTTGTGGCCATTTAGAAAATGTTGTAGGCAAATCATCATAACTTATTAACAAGTCTTTAATCATACCATAATATAAAAATGCACCATACCTCTTACCAATTTCAACTACTTCAAGTAGTTTTACTTCGCCTAATTGTATTAGCGGTTCTTGGGTTGATGCTGTAGGTCTACCTTGATTGTCTACATATAAAAAGACGTCAATTTCCTCATCATCCAAATAAGGCCTTTTGGCTTCTTTTTTATGTAAAAATATCTCTTCTTCACCATCAGTTAGCAAATATGCAATATCTGTTTCCCTAAGGATTTTTAGAGTATTAATTTTTCCTAATTCCATTTAAACACCTCAAAACTTATACTGAATATTATACCAAAAAAATAGAGATAAGTCTAGAATTGTTGGCTTATCTCTTATTATTTTAATCTTATTCGTTTTCTTTTTCTTCTTCTATTAAATCATGAGAGTGAATTTTAAATCTTCTTGTGAAATCTCTCAATGAATAATCGCACATTTTCCAACCTTGTTTTGCTGACGTAACAATGAAGTTTTCAAACAAGCTAACAAGTGGTTTTTCATCATGTGCTTTAACTACAAATACGAGATCAAATTCTTTGTTAATAAATATGTATTGACCTAAATATCCGGTACATCTAAAATCACCAATGGAATTCATCCAAAACTGGTATCCATACCCGTATTTTTCACACTCTTTTTCCGTATCAGGTGTATCAATATGTTTCTTAGTAGCAACTGATAAATACTCTTTAGAAACGATTTGTTCACCATCCCAATTACCATCATTCAATAATAATAAGCCAAATCTAGCCATATCATGAGTTGAAATTTGTAACCCAGTTGCTCCATAATTAATATTTTCGAATTGATTCCATACTGGTTTTTCAATGCCTACTTTTTTATATAAATACTCATTTAAAAAGTCATTTAAAGATTTACCAGTTATATTAGTTATTATCGCTGATAAGATAAAACTAGCGATGTTACTGTAATAAAATTTAGTTCCAGGTTCATGAGCTATTGGCTGATTAAAGAATATTTCAAAAGGATTATCGCTAGGCGTTAATTCTTTGAATACATCAAATTCTTGACCTACAGTCATAGATAATAAATGCTTTACTTTTAACTTTTCATATTCTGGCAAATAATTCTTAATTTCATTTTTAAAGAAATATAATACTATATCATCTAAATGAAGCAAATCCATATCACATAAGATACCAATTGCTATACTCGTAAAAGATTTAGATACTGAGTATACTTCATCTCTTGTATCTTCGGTATACTCAAATGCTGAAGCATGAAATACTTCACTACCTGATTTTAATAAAACCATAGAATGGATATTTAGCTTATCTTTATCAATCTTATTAAATAAGTCTACTAATACTCCTTTGTTTAGATTAGCATCCTTTACTGATGCCTTATTGAATTCTTGTTTTGGAAAAACCATATGTACCTCCTATTATTTTTAACAGAATTATATCATATTCATTTGATTTATTTGTGTGAAACTATGAAATCTTTATAAAATCTTTTTGCTTCGGTTAAAGCTGATTTTCTTATAGATTCATTTTTACCATGTATTTTTCCTAATTCTTTATTATTCATTCTGACAGGTGAAAATCTAAATGCTGATTCTGTAAGCTCTGAAAAGAACCTACAATCACTACCACCAAGCATTATATAAGGAGTCACAACTACATCAGGGTAGTTCTTATTAATAGTCTTAACAAGGTATTTATATGGCTCATTAGACGTGCTTGAAATAGGTGATGCTTCTCTTCGTTCAGTAATTTCTGCTTTAAGATCGAATTTAGCAGCTAATTTTTTAAGAACTTCAAAAGAAGGGTCTACATCTTGAAAAGGTTGCGTTCTCATATTAGCTATTACATATGCTTCAGCCGGTATTACATTCTCAGCTTCAGATCCTTTACACATTGTAAAGGCTATTGTGGTAGACAATAAAGCTCTACCAAAGCTATTTATTTTCGGCAATAAGAATGTAATTAACGGTTTAAATAACCAAAAGTTACCAAATAAGAACCGGAATCCAAAACTCATTTCTGGTGCTGCTTTTTTGAATATATCAGCTACTTCTGGTAACATCTTTGTCTTCATTGGAAAGTTACTTTCACACTCAGTAATAAAAGCTGCTAGTCTAGCAATTGGACTATTCTTAGGTGGTGTCGATGAATGTCCACCTTTGCTTTTAGCGGTAAACTTAACATTAAAATACCCTTTTTCAATAACACCAACCACAGCAATAGGTGTTTTAACTGACGGTAAACTATCGCTTACTATCGCGCCACCTTCATCTAATACAATATATGGTACAATGCCTTTTTCTCTTAAATATTCTACAGACTTTAAAGCGCCGTCTCCACTTATTTCTTCATCAGTAGCCGATGAAATATATGTATCATATTCTGGAACATGTCCATCTTTGATTAATTCATCACAAGCTTTGAAAAAAGAATAGAGTGTAGATTTAGTATCTAAAGTACCTCTACCATGTATTTCTGTATCGGTAACTTTACCAGAAAATGGATCAAACTCCCAATCATTTGGATTTGCAGGAACAACATCTTGATGAGCCATTAATACCATTGGTTTTTCACTTGATTTCCCTGGCCATTTAAATAATAAAGACCCACCTTCAAAGAACTTCTTTTCCATTGTCTTGAAGACATTAGGAAAAAGTTCTTCCATTAATACATGAAATTCATCAAACTTCTTTATATTCTTTAAATCTTTTTGATATGATAATGTATCAATTTTAATCATTTTACTGAATTCTTTAGCTAATAAATCACTCTCTAAAGGATCATTTTCTAATGGTTTCAAAGATTTACTTCTATTTTTTATAATTACTGTGTTAACTAAAGCTATTACAAGCAATAAACCTATAATACCTAATATTCCATATAAAACCCACATAATATCCTCCTATATTAATTTCTTATTAAACAATACTTTAGATATAACAATTGTTACTATAGCGGCTAACAAGATTGTTATCATCATATTTTTTATTATAAATGTTGGTGCTATAAAACCAAGAATTACTACAAAAACTAAAGGAGCAATAATTAATTTCATATTTCCTTTGAAATATTTATATCCTAAAGCACCAAATAAAGCTGAAATTACCCAATTAAATGCGGGAGCTAATACCTCACTTTGTAGAATTGGTGCTAATGGTATCAACATAACAACACCCAAAGAAAGAATAATAACAGTAGTTATTGATGAAAAAGCAACAGCCATTGTACTTACAACTTCATTTTCAGGAGTTCCTATTTTAGTGCCACATAATTCAGTAGCGTTCATAACACAAGGTACTTTTAAATTTACAAGATTTCCTGTTATGAATGCTAAATATGTAGCTGAAGTACCAAGTAATGGTGAATAGGTCATCATTTCAATTAATCCACCTGGTAAGAATATTACTGATAAAGCTACCACACCCGTAAACATTTGACTTAAGTTTGGTGATACACCTGTTATAAGCCAAATCATCACTGGAGCTAGAAACATTACAATAATTCCCATGATTGTGAATAATCTACCATATCTATGCATCAAAGTTCTATAATTGTCATTCATTAGTAGATACCTCCTAATCCTATAAGCACAGCTGAAGCCATACCTATTAACATTGATAATGATAATTGGAAGTTCTCTAACCATTTAATGTTTTTCTTCTTAACTAAATATTCAAAACCCATCATTGATAAGAAAGAAACAACAAAAACAACTAATGGAACAAATGTTTTTGTGTATTCAGCGTTATCAGAACTTACTGCCATTCTTGAAAATGCTTCTCCAAAATATGCAGATATCAATCCAATAAAAACAGATTGAAATAATAAAGGGCCAAAACTTCTACCCTCTTTTTTTGTAGCTTTGTCTACTACTTTAGATTGGTATTTCTTAAAGAAAAACAAAGTAAATAAACTTCCCCAAACAATTGCAATTGTCATCGTGAAAGCTATAGTTACAAAATTTTCTACTGTCATAGTTGCTGCTGTAACATCACCAACAGCTTGATCTACTGCTAATAGTTCATAATGCAAAGCACCTAAAACAGACAATCTAATCCAAGGCAAGGCAATGCCTAGCAAACCAGACATTGTTATAACACCAATAAAAATACCAATTGAAGGTAAAATACTGAAACTGACTGAAGAAATAACAGCCTTTTTAATATTTTCCTTTTCCATCCCTAATTCTTTTGATTGTTTATACGCCTTATAGGCAAAGAATAAAGATCCACAAATAATAAAAATTGTTACGAAAGCTCCTATGGCGTATAGCCACCAAGCTCCCCTAACGTCTTGAATTGTTAATGCATTAAAAATCATAATTATCATTATCCTCTCGTTATTCTATTTTACTAGATTTCTGGCTTTTTTACTACTCATACAAAGGAATAAACTAAGATTCCCTAATAATAATAATTTTGAATTTGATTGTAAGTATTTAAAATTTGGTAAAATTTAACATATTTTTTAAATATAACACATATTAAAAACAAGAGCTGAATTTTCAGCTCTTTTTCTTGTATTTTTTTAAATATCTTTCTTCTTCTGAAAAAATACATCCACAGTATTTTTGCATATACTGACCCATATTTCTAGCTTCATTGTTACCTTCTCTAAAATACGGCCTTGGATCAACATAATAGAATGCAACGCCTACTTCTTTAGCAATTTCTTCAGCTTTTGCTTTAATGAACTCATGTTTTTGATATGGACTCACTAATAATGTTGAAGTAAATCCATCAAAATCTAATTCTTTGGCTTTTAAAGCTGTTTGTCTAAGACGATCTAAATAGCATTTATCACACCTATTGTCTAAATCATCAGATACCATTCTAATGAAATCCCTTAATCCATATTCTTCATCAGCGACTAATGGTATGTTAATTTCTTTAACAAATTCTTTTAAACTATTTAGTCTGCTCTTATACTCTTGATATGGATGAATATTAGGATTATACCAATATGCAGTTACATCATGTACATTTCTATCAATTGCTTTAAGTGTTCCGACCATACATGGGCCGCAACAAACATGTAATAATAATTTCATAATTAACTCCTATAACATTGTTAGTTTTTCTTTAGCTGGATGATATTTTAAACCAGCAGCTTTTCCAAATAACTCTTTTGCTTTTGAAATATCTTTCTCAACAAATTCCGTGCCTTCTAAGTACAAATTAGCTAATTCATACAAAGATTCGCCGTCCGCAGGTCTCTTGACCGCTTCTTTTAAATATTCAAAAGCCACTTTAGGTTCTGTGCCTTTTAGAATATTATACATTCTAACCATAGCTTTTGTAAACTTATTTTTGCTAGCTAGCTCAAAATAATACCTAGAAATCTTCAATGATCTCAAATCATAGTTATCTAAGCTATATAAAGTTCCTAGCATATACATTGCATAAGTTGTATTAATCTCACTTGTAATAGGCGAATTTATATATTCAAACAATAAATCTCTAATTTCTAAGTAACAAATATTTTTCTTTTTATTAGACATTTTAGTATTTAATACATGATCATATAATATTTGAGCGTATTTATACTTTGCCCCTTCATTATTAGTTTCAATAGCTTTTCTAAATGATTCTTCTGCTTTTTTGAAATCTTTTGGAGCGCCAACACCTTTATCGTAAAAGATACCTAACCAATAATAGCCGTTGTTATTTCCTTTTGAAACAGCTTGTTGCATATATTGAAAAGCAAGACCAGGTTTAGCGCCGGTAATTTGGTTACGATAGTTAAGTAACCCCATATTAATTAATGCATTCGTTTCAAAAGCTTTTGCAGCTTCAAAGTAATAATCTTTTGCACGACTATAGTTAATATCAACGCCATAACCTAGCCGGTATATATCACCTAATGCATTCATAGCGCCACAGTCGCCTCTAGTTGCGGCTATATCTAATAATTCTTTAGCTAATGCATAGTTTATATCTATTGACTTACCATACATATAAAGAAAACCTAAACCTTTATATCCTATGGTGTTATCTAATTTATGTAAGCGTGTAAAATAAGTATTTGCTTTATCATTATTTATCTTAATAACATCACTACCAAGATAATAAGTCATTGCCACTTTTTCTAAAGCTTGAATATTCTCAAGTTTAGCTAGCAACTCCAAATAATAAAATTCCATTTCTTTTAAATACAATTTTGATTTTTTTCTAAGATAAGGATGGCTTTCGTGATATAAATCAATTAGTTTGTTGATGGCCAGTTCATTACCTAATTCACTAGCTTTATCCAACCAAAAGAAACCAGTTTCAAATTCTCTTTTAATATTCTTAGCTTCTAAATATAGATATCCTAGATAATACATTCCCTCAGTAATGTTATTATCAGCTGAAAGTTGATAATATTTTTTAGCATCTAATTCGTTCTTCCTACAACCTATTCCTTGTTCATAGAATAATCCTAAGCGATGCATTGCTAATGAATCATTAGCTATAACCGCTTCATTCATATATTTGAATGCTTTCTTCTTGTTCTTTCTGAATCCTAATCCATTCAAATACATATCAGACAATTTAATCGATGCTACAGTATAGCCTAAATCCTTGGATTTATTTAGATACTCGCTAGCTTGTTTAAACTGTTCTTTTTCAATAAAATATTTGCCGACATTGTAGTAACCTATAGGATTATTTAAGTCAGCCGCTTTTTTATAATAGGTAAAGGCAAGTTCAATATTTCTTTCTTTTTGATCTCCAAAAAAGTATTGATCTCCTATATCGTTTAATTGTTTAGGCGTATCATTAATAGACATATCAATACCCCCTTATCTCTTTTAAAGCTTTGAGCGCTAAATCATAATTCTGTTTAGCAGCTAAATTATAAAATAGGGCAGCTTTAATGAATGAAGAATTTACACCTTCACCATCTTCATATTTTTTGCCGATTAAATAATCTAATTTTGGACTATTTATATCTTTATACTTCAATAATGTTTGAAATGCTTTTTTAGCAGATTTTTTAACACCTTGACCCTTTAAATAAGCATCACTCAAACTAATTATTGCCGGCAAGTGTTTTTCTTTAGCCGCTATCTCTAATAACGTGATGCTATTTTCATAGTTGTTATTCTTAATATAAGACATAGCTGTCAAGTATATTTCCTCTTTACTTCTTATATCATTTTTGCTTTTAGATCCTAAAAATCTAAAATAGTTCATTGCTTCAATACTTCCACCGGCTAAAGCCTTATTTAGCCAAGTATATGCATTGTCTAAGGATTTTTTCAAACCCTTGCCTTCTAAATAGAAAGTACCTATTTTATACATTGCATAAGCATTTTTTAGTTTCGTTAGTGATACATAGATTTCAATAGCTGTTTTTAGTGATTTTTTAACAGCTGTTCCATCTTCGTAAAACTTAGCTACTTTCAATAAAGCAAATACACTTTCGTTTTTAGCCGCTGCTTGATAATATTCAAATGCTTGATTTAGGTCTTTTGTAACCCCTCTACCCAACTCACACATCACACCAAGCATATAGATAGCATCTGGATATAAACCTTCCCATGCTTGTTTAAAGTACTTATACGCTTGATTATAGTCCCTGCTTGTTGAATATCCATAGTAATACATAAGCCCAAGATAATGAGCAGCTTCAGTTTGAGTCTTTGCTAGTTTCTTAAATGCTAAAAAAGCATCTTTATAGTTTTTAACTTTATAGTTCTTTTTTGCAACTTGCAATGCGTTAATAGACATTTAGTACTCCTTTCAAAATGTTATTATTGATTTATTACATAATATATTTTATTGTGTTTTCATGATTTGTTAAATAATTTCTTGAAGAACTCTAGAAACTATTGAATATAAGAAGCATTTAACTGGTTTTTTTGTATGCTTCTCTATATAAGCTTTATATCCTCTAAGTTGTTTTTTATAAGCATCGTCTGAAATGCTTTTCAATTTATAATCAACTATATAGATTATATCATTATATTCAACCATTAGGTCAATAATTCCGTGTCTTGAATATATTTCACTTTCTTCAATAAATTCATACTCTTGGTATATTTTCGGTTCTTTATTGAAATCAATTACTTCTGACTCTAGTAATACTTCAAACGATTTTCTAAGGTCTTCAGGTAATTTCCTAAGTGATGACTCTAGATTATCAAAATTAATATACTCTAGATACTTATGAACTGTATTACCGTATTCTATCGTCTTAATTGTATTATCATCGAATAAACTATATTCTGATTTTGAAAATCTTGATTCATCCAATGATTGTTTTTGAATGTTAAAATACTTTTTAGTAATTGTACTCCTAAATTCAGAATCTTTTTCTAAGTTACTTTTTACTATTTGATTAGCTGTTTCGTTATAGTATTCGTAATCTCTAACTTTTGTGGTGCCTAGAAGATCAGTAAACTTATTATATTTTAATCTGATGTAATTATCAACATACCCATCAACTAAATTAATATCTTCTTCTGTTAAATCCTTAAAATCAGCGAATAACACCAAATTTTCTTTGGCTCTTGTAAATGCAACATATAGCAATCTAATTCTTTCAGAGATATATTCTCTCCTTGTTTTATCTAAACTTAAGTATCTTAAGAATGTATGATTAAAACCATTTGAAAATGCATTTGTAATTAAACCATATTGTTTGTCATAAATAAAGAAGTCTTTATTCTCTGAGAAGTTAAATCGTTTATTAAGACCTGGACAATATACTATAGGAAATTGTAATCCCTTTGATTTATGCATTGTCATTAAGCTAACAGCGTCAATGTTCTGGTTTTGTAAGGAATATTCTATATCCCAATCTTTATTGTCCTCTAATGAATCTAAGTAATCTATTAAAGCTAGGAAATTAAAGTTTTCAAAATCTTGAATTGTTCTAGCAAAATAATCAAGCTTCTCTTCTTTTTTTCTAGGATTATCTAAATAACTTATAGATTTATAGATATCTAATTTTTGATAAATTATTTGAATTAGTTCAAATACTGGTGTTTCATCAACTAAGTCAACTAAGTCTTTAACTAATTTATATATACCGCTAAATACAATATAATCGTCTAGTCGGACTAAATCATTAATTCTTTCTATTCGTTCATTTACTAAGAAATTAATGATTTGTTGGTCCATTATTTTAAATACAAAAGATCTAGTTACGCTATAGAATAATCTTTTAAAGTTTGCTTTTAAGTATGATTCATCTATAAAACAATTGATAAACTTAATAAAATTGGTTAAAAATAACATTTCGGGACTATCTATAAATGGCTCATCACTATAGAGGTTAACTGGTATGCTGTGTTTACTCAATATTTCTGATATTTGATGAAAACTTGTCTTTCTGTCAATCAAAATAGATATATCTGAATAATTAATGTCTCTAAAACCATCATCATAGATTTGGTATTTATTATCAATTTTTGATTGGATATCTTTAGCTAATAGATTAGCTTCAACTAACGTATTATTTAATGTTTCATCTTCTGCTTTTAGGCTTTCTAAATCATACTTAATAAAATCAATACCATAGTGTTGATTACTGTATTCATTATCATAGGAAGTTAATCCATATTTCAAGCTTTGATCATCTTGGTAGTTAATACCACCAATCGTATCATCCATAACATTATTGAAAGTCTTATTGATATCATCAAGTATTTGTTTTCTTGAACGGAAGTTCTCTCTTAGGTCAATTAATTGGCCATTTTTACCTGCTTGATAATCTTTATATTTCTTTAAAAAGTTCTTTGGATTAGCATCTCTAAATCCATAGATAGATTGTTTAATATCGCCAACCATAAAAAGATTGTTATTGGATATTAAAGATACAAAATATACTTGTAAATCATTGGTGTCTTGATATTCATCAATCATTATTTCGTTAATTTTAGACCTATACAATATTTGAATATCTTCATTATCGACCAATAGCTTAGTAGCTAGGTCCATAATATCTTGATAAGAATATAGGTTTAATTTCTTCTTTTTTTCATTAAGTCTATTTAAATACTCTTTTGTAATTTCCAATATCTTAAGGACATTGGTGCTTGTTAATAATACTCTATTTATAGCCTCTTCCTTTGAATCAATATTTAGGTCTTGAATTATTTTTTTTAGTGAGGCTATTGTTTCTTTAACTCTAGGTTGGTAGTAGTTCAAGTCCGCCTTTATATCTTCATCATTTTTAATTGTTGGTTTTCTTGGTAAAGACATAGCTCTAATATTCACTAAGAATTGATCAAAATCATCAGTCATTATATTGTTATAGAAATCATCTAAACCAGCTATATACCTTACAATACTAGGTGCGTCATACTTTGATAGTACAGAAACTAATTTTTTATATGCTTCATAGGATATCTTTCTTATTTCACCTATTTTAGTTTCAAATTCAGAAAAGTGATTATTTATAACGAGTTCATTGAAATATTTTTCATCAAATTCAGATATCAATGTTTCATAATTCGGTATTTTAATGAGCTTATTAGCTAGATTAGTGACTACATCATTTATTAAGTCATCACCTTTTTGAAAGTATTCTATCACTATTGAATTAAATAGATTGTCATTTAATTCATAGTAGTATTTTATGGTTTCCTCTAAAGTCGTTTTTTGCATAGTCATAAATTGGATTTTATCACCAATAGTAATATTACTCGGTAAATCCAATAGATAATGATATTCCTTAACAAGTTTTAAACAAAGTGCATCAAAAGTAGTGATTATTGCTTTGTCTATTCTTTTTAATTCTGATTTAAGAGAAACCTCTTCATTAATTGCATCAATTATTCTAGATTTCATTTCAAAAGCTGCGGCTTTTGTGAATGTAAGAATAATTAGCTCATCAATATGAACGCCTTGTTTTAGTTTTTCAATAACTCTTTGTTTTAATACACCAGTTTTCCCAGAGCCAGCTCCGGCACTTACAAGAATATTTTTATCTCTTTCATTAATTGCTTTCGATTGTGAAGGTGTGGGTACATATCTCATTTTGTCACCTCCAGCAATTTGTTTTTGTTATAACATATTGAATAGAATTTACAGTATTCACATGAAACTGAATCCTTTTTAGAACCAAATGCAGGTATTGGATTTATCCTAAATGATCCTTTTTTAAGGTTATCAATCATATATATTATTTTTTTCTCTATCGAGTCATAGATATCTTGAAATCCTTTTTCGGTTACGAGTCTTGCTCTTGAAGATAATTTACCTGTACTTGTAATTTTTATACCTTCAATGTTTTCTAAGTTATTGTTATAGTAATTCAATAATTCTTTATCTTTTAAAGCAATACCCTTCATTCTGTAATTCTTAATGATTGCATTTTGTTCTTCTTTGTATCTACCTAATGATGTTGTTTGATAGAAGATACCTAAAGGTTTTACTATATTCTCATTTAAATTCTTATATGCATATAAATACATAGGTAGTTGAAGTTGTTGGCTCTTGTTAAATTTATCAATTGAAAAGTCCTTGTTTCCTAACTTATAGTCTATTAATACAAAATACTCAGTCTTATCCTTTTCTTGATAAACCATAACTTTATCAATGATACCAGAAATATCAAATGACTTATCGTGTTTAAAAGGAAATCTAAATGAAATTTCCGGTTTTATATTCTTAAACATTGTTGTTTTATGGAATTTATCGATTATTTTTAATAATTCATCCAACTCTTTTTTAATAGCTTTTTTGAATATTTGTTCTTTATATTTAATTTCTTCTGGAAAATCTTCGAAATTATCGATGATATTATAATAGTCAACTAAAGGATCTTTTGTGAATTCTTCTAGTACTTTATGACTTAAATTACCAATATACTGACTTATATTTGTTTCAAAACTGTTTAGTTTTAAAAGGTTTTGTAATAAAAATTGGAATTCGCATTTTGTATAGGCTTCAAGTTTATATGGTGTTATACTGTTATTTTGTTTCAATAAAGCATTTAAATCCGAAGCATTTATACCAGTAAATTCATGACTGTAGTTTTGGATAACCTGATTATAGTTATTATACAAATTATCATAGTTTATATTTCTTAAAAAGAATGTTGAGAAATCATATTTAGATTTAGCAAACTCAAGTTGCGTTAAAGAATCTAAATATGTAATATCCTTAACAATATAGCTATACTCTTCTTCTAATATAATTCTATCTAAATCAAGTGTAGCTAATCGAGTTTCCCCTTTATTGCCTTTAGAAAAAATTAGGGTTAAGTTATCAATAGAGCTTATTAGATTTGTATAGTAGGTGTTATAGAATTCATTAATTTTAAGTTCATCTATATAACCTATTTCATCTAATTCTGTATTATTCAGATAATGGCTTTGATTAGCGGTTTTCGGAATTGAATTGTCTGAATAATTCATTATAATATAATACTTATCTTTATTGTAAGTAAAGTCTTCTATAGAGTAGACATTAATACAGTTTGTATATTTCTTATATGAAACTGATTGATTATTTATAATGTTGATTAATAGTTCTTCATTATTTTCTAAATCTTCATCTAAATAATTGTTATATGATTTAATTAAAGCTGGAAGGTATATACTATCCTTGTTTGATTTAACAAGTATATTCAAGTATTCTTTCGACGTTTTATATCCCTTTTCTTGAATTATTTTTACTAAATTAATTACCTCTGGATACTTATTTAATTTCGTATTTTTGTTTATTGTAATTGGTAGTTTAGCATCATTTAATATTTTTAATAGATTATAGTCATCTTCTCCAGTAGTATTTAAAATGACAATGTCATTTATTGAAACACCTTTATTTAATAAGCATACAGCCATTTCATAGGCACAATAACTAGCATGTAAAGCCGATTCTGTCTTTTTAAGAGATATAGTATTACTTGACTTATTTACTAGAGAAATGTCTATTACTTGCGATAATTCTATAAAATTAGGAATTGGCGTTTGATTTATTGAATATATTTGCTTATCACAGAACATATCTAGATTCGTTTCTTCAATAATAAGGCTTTTTATTAAATCCTTTTTAATTTTTTGCAATTTTACAATCTTATCTGAAGAGTATTTTTTAGTTGAATTAATATATGGTAAATATTTCTTAATACGATTAGCTAAGTCATATTTAATGTTGTAATTATTTAGCATGTAAAAATAAAATGAATGATTAGTTTCTTGAAAACTACTGAATATGTTAAAAAAGGATAAATTAAGAAAAAGAGATTTTTGATTTAATGATTTCAAAATCTCTAGTTTATCCTGGTTTGTGGAAAATATTATACTGTTATTTTTTATATTGTAATCCATCTAAATAGTCGCCTCGCTCATTAATTATTATAACACAAACAAGGCGTTGGAAGTGTTTATTTCTAAAAAATAGTGCCAAAAATAGAAGACTGATAAATCAGTCTTCTTGTTCTAAATTGTCTACTTCTTCGCTACCAAAATCAAAGAGTCTTTCATATTCTTCGTTCGCAAGTAGATTGATAGTGTTTTCGATTATTAATGTATTTTGTTCTGCATTAAATTTTTTGATTTTTTTATAAGTATGATATAGAGATACAATACCAAGAACCATAACCATAAATATCATAATTGTTAAGGCTGTAGATAAAATTTGGCTAAACATAAATTCAATCGGTATATCATCCATATTTATTTCAAAATCCATTGGTCTACCGCCAGGACGTTGGCCGCCTATCTCGTTTCCAAATCTTTCTTCGAAAGCTGCTTGATCACGAACAAAACCTTCAGGCTTTCCCATTGATCCAAATTCAAACGATTTAGATGTTCCAAATATACTTCTGAACCCTGTTAATAGACTTCCAAAGTTTCTTATTGCTGTTTTTATTTTTGATCCAATAGTATTTTGAAACATACCTACTGGACCAGATGATACATTAAATGCAGATCCAAATATTGCAACGCATACTAACAATAATGCAATTGCGCTATCATATTTTGGAATTTTAATATGATTACTTTTAATAACACTTTTATTTAAACTATGCTCACAGCCTATGGCTGCGAAATATAGTACAACAAAGTATATCATAACAAAAATCAATAATGGAGAATAAAGGAAATATGCTAAAGGCACGAAAATAACTCCTATTATTTTCATAATGAAGAATGTCTTAGGCTTAATAACTAACTTATACTTCTTTCTACTAATCCCTTTAGCATCTTGGCTTTCCAGTTTTCTAATTTTTTTACGTTTATGTTTATCTTTTAATACTTTTTTCTGTTTTTTACTTAATTTATGGCCCATAATAACACCCTATTCAAATCTTAGTGATACAGCTGGGTCTAAATCAGCTGCTTTTACTGCAGGAGCTATACCAGCTATAATACTAACAACAATACTTAACCCTAATCCTAGTAAAAAATATATGATGTTATAGTTAATTAGTGTCGTTCCTAAAGATATGTTTGTTATTGTATTAGTAGTCAGAGCGATTAAAAAAGAAAACAACACGCCAAATAATCCTCCAGCTAAACCAATGATTCCAGCTTCGAAAATGAACATCTTAGAGACATCCTTTTTTCTAGCACCAATAGCCCTTAAAATACCTATTTCTTTAGTTCTTTCAACAATACTAATGTATAGGACTATAAAGATCATAATAGCCGCAACTACCATTGATATAGCACTTACTCCAGTTAGAATTTTAGTGCCCATATCTATATATGATAGGATTGAACCCGCTGAGTTATCTTCTTGATATACATTAAAATTTAGAGCTTCTAAATCACTTTCAACTGAGTTTAAGTAAGAAACATCTTCTATATTCAAATAAACAATTTTAGTTGTCATTGAATCGTCTAGTAATTCTAACATCTCATTTTCTGATATATATACATTAGCTAAATCACTCGTAATAGTATTATCTTCATAGATACCTGTAATTGTATAAGTAAAAGTATCGTTATCGTTTTCTAATGTTAATTCAGTTCCGACAACAGATATAATACCATCTGTTGATATAGCTAAAGCCATTGTTTCATTAATTAGTATCCCCCCATTAGAAAACATAGAACCATAAATTATATTTGGATAGATATCATCATAATATACGTTAACATGTTTCACCTCACCATTTAGCACGTTATAACTATAATTAGCTGTGATTACCGTTGACGATTCTATCACCCAATCAATGCCATCTATAGTTAAAATCTGTTCTAACTCATCATCAGAAATATCTGAATAGGTATCATGGTATAACGTCATTTGAGTTGATTGGAGATTATCTGCGTAAACTTCTTGTACATAATCAGTTAACCCAGATCCTAAGTTGAGAATTAAAATCATTGCGGCTATCCCAATTGATAGGCCAATTGAAACAATCAAGTTCCGACTTAGCTTTTGCTTTAAGTTTCTAAATGACAATTTAGCTAAGTCTATGGTTCTAATTGGTCTAGGCAAAATGACTTTATCATATTTTTTAGATTTTTTAATTTTATATTTCATTTCATCAGAGGTGACCACGCCATCATCAATTCGTACTAACCTTGAACAGTGATTTGCTACGACTTCACTATGTGTAACAACGATAACTAACTTCCCTGTTTCTACAATTTTTTTTAATATTTGTAATATCACTTCTTCTGATTCTTTATCTAATGCCCCAGTCGGTTCATCAGCTAGTATAATAGAAGGATTATTTGCCAAGGCTCTTGCGATGGCTACTCTTTGTTGTTGTCCCCCTGATAATTGATTTGGATATTTGTCCGCGTATTCACTTAGTCCAACCATATTTAATAGATCAAAAGCTCTTTTACGACTAACTTTAGATTCAATATCACTCATATGCATTGCGATTTCAACATTTTCGGATAGTGTCATATGGTTGATTAGATTGTAGTTTTGGAATACCATTCCTACTCTTTTTTTTCTGTAATCATCCATTTGATTTTCGCTATAGTCTCGCAGGAATTGTCCTTGGCAAACTACACTACCAGTGTATTCACTATCTAGCCCACCTAGTATATTAATTAAAGTTGATTTTCCACATCCTGATTCTCCAACTAAAGCTACAAACTCGCCTCGATCAAAATCAACTGTAACATCTTTAAGAACATCTTGTTTTTGTACTTTAGAAATATTATACGTTTTTGCAATTTTTGATAATCTTAGTAACTTTGCCATGCTGTTCTCCTTATATTTAATTATCTAGGTCTAACTCCCCCGCCTCCGCTTGGGTTTTCTTCTACTAATTCATCTGTAATTCCATATTCATCTAAGTATGTTACATTTGTTTCTAAAGTGAAGTTTAAATCTAATACACCATCTAACTCAACCGTGTAATCTTCACCTACTGTTAATGCATCTGTACTTATAACTATATTGTCACCACTTCTTTGAGTGGTTGCTTCAAAAATTACGGCACCTTCACTATCTGATAATGTTACAACTGTATTGCTTGATAAATCACTATTTAAGATTAACATTATTGATGATTGTTCTGAAGTATCATCTGGGGCCATTGCCATTCTACTTGATCCAACTCCAAAAATTACACCACCGGATATATAACATGCTTGGTTATAATCAATTGCTGAATCAGGCGCACTACTTAGCCCATATGCATACAATTCTCCACCAGTCATATATATAACACCATTTACATCTAAACAGTCACCATCAGCTGAAACGGTTATTAAACCACCGTTTATATACAACGTACCTGTTGAAGAGGTTTGAGTCGTTGGATCTTGTGAACCGCCAGTGCCATCAGCTGCATTAATTCCATCATCACTAGCAACAATTGTTATAACGCCGCCATTAATTGTGATTATAGGTGCTTCAATACCTTCGTAACAATCTAGTATATTTATTTCACCACCATCAATGATTATTTCAACGCCACCCTTAATAGCATCATCAAGTGTTGTTATTTCGAATACACCACCTGAAATATATACTAATTGATCAGCGCTAATTGAATCTCCATGAGTTGAAATATCAAAATTGCCGCCTGAGATATAAATGTCAGTATTTGATTTCAATGCATTTGAATATGCTTCAATAGCAAATGTACCATCTACTATTACTATATAATTAACTGCGTCTATAGCGTCAGCACCTGACTCTAATGTAAATACACCGCTTTCGATATAGATATATCCTTCTTCTGTATTATCTATGTTTGTTGATTTTAATCCATCACCTAATGTGTTTAAGGTAATTGTTGCATTTTGAATGAGTAATGAATCTCTACCTATAATTCCATCGTCTACTGATGTAACATCTAATGTTACACCACAAATCATTAAATCATCTTTTGATTGAATAGCGTTATTATAGTTACCTGTTACTTCTAAATAACCTGTACCATTGATAATTAGATCAGTTTCACAATAGATAGTTGCGTTATATTCAATAGATTCAGCTGTATATGTTTCTGAATCACTTAAATAGTTATTTGTACCTTCTGGTACTGAAATATATAACTCATCTGCTGAAAGGACTAGAATTGCTTGATTCTCACCTGCATCAATTGTTACATTGTTTAGGACTAATCTCACATCTTTGTCCCCAGCTACATTTACAACTACAGTCTCTGTAATTGTTCCTGTCAATACATAAGTACCACTTACTGATATTTCATATGATTCACTAGAACCATCTAGTGTTACATAACTATCATTTTCATAATCTTCATAAAAACCATCCTCAAAATTTATCTCAGAATCAACTAAATCAAATACTGAAACTGTCTCAGAAACAGCTGTAGATGTTGTTGATGATTGAGTTTGAGTTGATATTTCGGTTTCATCACAGCTCACTAATAAAAGACTCACTGTTACAAAAAATAATACTGTTAATATTTTCTTATACATTTTCTTCACCTACTTTGAATTTAACGATAGCGTGATATCTAAATTACTATTTCTGACCCTTAAATCATCCATAAAATCTTGAATCGGCATATCGTTTTTAATGGTAATGTCATAATACACTTTATATAAACTACCTAAAGATGTTGTTGAAACTTTCTTTAAATAATATTCTACTTCATATTTTTCAAACACTTCTTTAAATTCAGTTTCATAATCTAAATCTTCCGGAATTGTTACTTTTAATTGTTTGTACTCTATTTTGTTGTTACCGTAATTTGTTTTTGCGAGGCCAAACATTACTAAGCATAAAACTAAACTAAATGCGATAGCGAATATATACTCACCAATTCCTAGCGCTAACCCACTTGCCATTGAGAATAGTACATAAGCAATATCTTTGGGTTCCCCAGGCTCTGATCTAAATCGAATAATCGCAAAAGCGCCAGCTAAACTGAATGCTCTAGCAATATCACTACCAATTAACAAGATAATACTTGATATAACCGCTGGTAGTAAAACCATTGTTAATGCAAAGTTTTTTGAGTATTTTCCGTTTTCTGATGTTTTCATGTAGACAAAACTAATCAAAAAACCACAGATAAATGATATAATAATCATAAGTACCGTTGATGATACTGTTATGTTTGTATCTACTACTTCTTCAAGGGTATCAAAGATACTTACTTCAAGCATTCTAAATATGGATTTATACATTTTGAATTATCCCCGCTTTCTTCGTTTTGTAAGTAATTATAGAATTCAGTACCATATTTTGAAAAACTGGTTGAATAGATTTTGAATTCACTTAATAATTGATTTAACCAATAAGGCATATTTTGATTTGTTTTAATTTCTAAAACATAATAGTCATCATTTAATAGATGTTTTCCATTATGTCCTTTTGTTAGATCAACTGAATATCTTCTTGTGGTAATGTTTTTATCGAAAGTAAGTCTTAACCCTTTTTTATCATCCGTACTATATACTTCTCTTTCGTAATATAGATATAAAGAAGGTTTTAGCTTGTACTGCTTTGTAAAGTATAGGATTTCTTTCAATACTTGTTCGTTATGATAATCTTCTATGTCAGGTAATTCTTGATATTTGATTAAATCATCAACGTCTTTTAGAGAAATTTTTGTTCTTCTTTTGTTAACATATCCATTAATCTTTTTCTTTAATTCTAGAAAGATTACAGAATCTTTAGATACATCTCCATAAGCTCTTAACCTTAGTTTTTCTTTAAATTTTGGTTTTGAGACTGATTTCTTAATTAAAATGTTATCTTCAGTATCATAATATATATTAGATATTGAATAAGTTTCGTGAAAACTCAAGGATTCATTATCGTGAGATATTGAATTATCTAGATAAGTTCTTACGTTTTCATACTGAGTTTTGTTTAAGATGTATTTCTTTTCAACTCGATTAAATGTCATGTCACTCATAAGGGTTCCTCCTAACGTTATACACATATTTTAGTTTAGGAACCTTAAACCAAACTTAAGAATTTAATATTTAAGTTTAATTTAAGTTTTGTTTGACATAATACAGACATACCAGGAGGCACACATGAGAATTTTATTAATTGAAGACGAACGTCGTTTATCTGAAGCAATTGTACATATATTAAAGGAAAACAGCTATCAAGTAGATGCTGTTTTTGATGGTGAGGATGGGTATCACTTCATAATGAGTGATATTTATGACATTATTATTTTGGATGTTAACTTGCCTAAAATGAATGGATTTGAAGTGTTAAATAAGGTTAGAAGCGAAGGAAATACTAATCATATCTTAATGCTAACAGCTAGAGCTGAAATAAATGATAAGGTTATGGGATTAGATTTAGGCGCAGATGATTATTTACCTAAGCCTTTCGCGACTAAAGAATTACTCGCAAGGCTTAAAGCTCTATCTAGACGTAGCACTAATTTCGAAGTAGACATTAAGAAATTTGGAGATATATTATATGATATATCAAACTACAAAATCAGTAAGAACACAAAATCAGTTACCCTTACTCATTTAGAAGGCCAATTACTTGAGTTATTGTTATCTAGAAAAAATATGATAACACCAAAGGAAACTATTATTGTTAAGCTCTGGGGATATGATTCAGAGGCTGATGATAACAATGTTGAAGTATATATATTTTTCCTAAGAAAGAAATTAAAGTATTTAGAATCTAGAGTAATTATAAAAACTACTAGAAATGTTGGATACTCTTTAGAGGTATTAGGTAATGTTTAAAAAATTAAAACGAAAAATGTTAACACTGAATCTTACAATATTAACAGTTTTACTAATTCTTGTATTAACATCTTTATATATAACTAACTATAGAAATATACAACAAAATATTGAGTTTGAATTAAATAAAATCACTTCTAACGAAAATTTTAGAGGCCCTGATCTTCCGCCAGTTATACAAGGTGAAGATATTTTGACTGACAGAAGTGTATCATTTGTTATAATAACTGATTTAGATGGTACTATAACGGAAAGTTTTTCTAGCTTTGGAGCTGAAGAAAGTTTATTTACTGAAGCTCTATTAGCCGTGGATAGCGACAGAGGAACCTTTGAATTAGAAGAAAGTCATTGGGCATATAGAGTCGTAACCTATGATAATTTTGTTGCATATGGTTTTCTAGACACTACCTCTGAACAAGCTTATTTATCTACTATGTTATATTCTTTCATCGGTGTTTTTATTATTAGTTTCTTAGCTGTATATTTTATAAGCAGTTATATAACTAAAAGATCAGTAGATGGTATTAAAGAAGCATTTGTAAAACAAAAACAATTTATAGCTAATGCAAGCCATGAATTAAAAACTCCTTTAGCGATTATCTCTACAAACGCAGATATACTAATTGAAAGCGATAAAAAAAATAAGTGGTTAAACAATATTAAGTATGAAACAGAAAGAATGAATAAACTTACTAAAGACCTATTATATCTAACGAAAATGTCAGAACAAATACCTGATGAGATAATCAAATCTAGAGTAAATTTATCTGAATTAACTGAAAGTACTATTTTGACATTTGAAGCATTGGCCTATGGAAAAAATATTAATGTTGAATATGACATTACGCCCGAGATATTTGCAGAAATTGATCAGAATCAATTTAGTCAAGTACTCCATGTATTACTCGATAATGCTATTAAATACTCTCCAGAATCTGGTAAGATATATATAAAGTTGGAGAATATTCACAACAATATATTATATTCAATAGAAAATTCAGGCGAAGGAATTAACCAAAATGACCTCGATAATATCTTCGATCGTTTCTATATGGGTGATAAATCCCGTAGTGAAAATGAAAAATCTTATGGTTTAGGATTATCTATCGCAAAAACAATAGTTGACAACCATCAAGGCAAAATTTATTGTGAAAGTATAAAAGGTGAAAAAACTACTTTTTATATTAAACTTAAAAACAAATATTTATAAAAATAAAAATAACGTCTAACATTAAAGTTAGACGTTATCTTTTTTTTTGGCGAAAAGTATTAAATCATATTCTTAAAGAATATCAATGTATTGAGCATCTTTTTTATTTGTTCCTTCTTTAGGAATGAACAGGTTTAAAATCCCTTTTTCATATTTTGCTTTGATATCTTCTTGACTAATTTCATCCCCTACATAAAAACTTCTTGCACATGTTCCAAAAAATCTTTCTTTACGAAGGTAATGTCTGTCATTTTCTTCTGTTTCAACAATTTCTTCTTTTTTGGCTTCTATTGATAAGTATCCTCTATCAAGACTAATTTTAATATCTTCTTTACTATATCCTGGTACATCAATATTTAACTCATATCCATTTTCTACTTCTAGAATATCAGTTTTCATACTTGATTGAGTTCTCCTTGTGTTATTAGTCGTGAAAAAATCGTCAAAGATATCGAAGAAAGGGTAACCATAATCTTTCTTTACTAAATTTGTCATTATTATGACCTCCTTATTATATTTAGCACTCTTCCGTCTCAAGTGCCAACTCTATTATAGCACTTTATTTAGCACTGTCAAGTGTTGAGTGCCAAAAATATTATGAAGTTTTTGTGAACAAAACAAAAAGCGCTAAATTAAGCGCTTTATTTAAAAATTAAACATTATAATATTTGGAAAGAAAACTAGTAAAAATCCAATAATAACCATAATTACGCCACCAATTATACTTGAAAGTTTTGAGTATTTATTAGAAATACCTGTTACTTTCATTGTAATCATTGCTATTATAAATATAATCAAATCATCAATTAAGAAGAATAAAATATATATACCCATGTAGGATAATTCTAATCCTCTTGATAAATCATTATATGAAAGAATCTGAGTAAACAATAATGGTAATCCAGCTGAACACGCTAATTCAATCATATTAACTGTTATAGCTAATATAACAACACCCGCTAAAGCAAGTAATAAATTTTGCTTTTTAACAATATCCTTTATTTTCTCTATTATCTTTTTTCTTTGCACTTCATCAGTTACATCGCAACCAATTTCTTTCTTCCTGTTTTTAAAATATTTATGTATATTATATCCACCGAATCCTACTGCGAATATTCCTATAAAGTATCTGAACCAAATAGCCGAATCTAATAAATCCTTAGTTAATTTTAAATACGCAAACATAAGAACAAAATATGCTAAAGCTGATGTAATTAAGAAAGTCATTCCAATGATCCACATTCGTTTTCTATCTTTAAGGTTTATTAACATACCAATCAGAAAAACTAGGACCCACATTGCACATGGATTGAACCCATCTACAAAGCCAAGTATTACTGCTCCTACAAATAGTGATAAAGATTCAACTTCTATTTCCCCTATAAATGGAAGATTAACAGTTCTTCTAATTAACTCGTCAAAATCTGTTTCTAAAACTGTCTCTCCATTAATTATCTTGTTTACTATATCAACATATTCCCTTGTTGCATACAGATTTAATGTGTCTTTAATATCTTTTTCAATTTGGGCATTATAACCTTGAAAAGCTAACCCTCCTATTACAACAGTAGGTGTTAAAGCGCCTATATCAAAAGCATCAACAACCTCTGAGAATAAATCATAGTCATCTGAGTTACCTATTTCATAGTAGATAATATTTGTGTTTGGATATTCTTCTTGTAAGTCAATTAAATAATCTTCCACATCTGCACAGTTAAGGCAAGTTGTTGAGTGAAAGAAATATATATCAATATTATCTACAGCACTTACAGACTGAAAAAAAGGATTAATTAATAATCCTAAGACAAGTATTAAAATTATTTGTCTAATTCTTTTCATTGAGTACCTCTAGTATTTTTTGCATTTCTTTAAATGATTTTTCACCAATAATACGTTTTATCTCTATTCCATCATTAAAAATTATCAATTCCGGAAGTGTTTTGCCTACATTGTATTTTTTAACTTCTTCTTCATTAAAATCATAATCTAAATCTATCACTTCGATATCAGGATAATTTTTTAATGCTTTATTCCAAGTTTTTTTCATAGATAAACAGCTCATACACCACATGGCTGTAATTCTAACTATTTTCATCTATTATCTCCTTGATTGCTACTATTAATTTATCTAATTCATCTTTCTTTGTTAAATATGAAAGAGATATTCGTACAGATGACATTGCTAAATCATCACTCCCAGTTAATCTCTTAACCGTTAGTGAAAAACTAGATTCTGAATTACATGCAGTTTGTGTTGATATATATATGTTTCTTTTTGACAAAGCTTTTTGTAAAACATGAGCTTTAATCCCTAAAAACGAGATGTTAACTATATGATATATGCCTGTTTTTGAATTTAAATTAGCAATATCAATATTTGGTAGTAATTCATTTACTAAGTATTTATACATATTTACTATATGAGTTGTTTTTATATCGAAATCTTCATATACTTTTTCTAACGCTACTCCTAAACTATGAATTAGAGGTGTAGGAGGTGTTCCTCCTCTAAAAATACTGGTTGATTTTCCTCCATGGATGACAGGTATCAGGTTTATACTTTCTTTTCTAAGTAAAGCACCTATCCCTTTAATCCCATAGATTTTATGAGCTGAAAACGATACTAAATCACAATAATTGATATCAACGTTGATTTTACCAATAGCTTGTGTCATATCAGAATGAAATTTAACATCCGGATGTTTTTTTAGAACTTCTCTTATTTGTTTTATATCTTGTTTTAGACCTAATTCAGAGTTAATCATAGCTATACTTACTAAAATAGTATCCGGCCTGATTAGTTCTTCTAATTGTTTTAAATCAACTAATCCAAAAGCATCAGTATCTAAAATATCTATTTCATATCCAATTTTAGCTAAGTAATTTAAGCAACTAGTTACAGAAGAATGTTCATAGGGAGAACTTATAATATGCTTCCCTCTATGTTTGTTTGCTTCAGCAAAGCCTTTAATAGCTAGATTGTTAGCCTCAGTAGCGCCTGATGTGTAAATAACTTCATAGTTATTTGCATTCAGAATTCTTTTAACTTTTGAAGTTGTTTCCTCAATCATTTGTCTTGCTAAAATACCTAATTCATGACTTGAATTAGGATTCCCATAGATTTTTAAATTAGCTTCATTAAATGCTTCTAATACATCCTTGTTAACGGGGGTAGTAGCTGAATAGTCGAGATATATCATAATTACTCCTCTAATAGCTTATATTATAGTTAATTCTCTTATTTGTGTCAATCTATTATCTCTTGAATTGCTTTACAAGTTTCACCAAATTTTCCATAAAACACATAATCAAAGTAGATATCACTTGATGTTCTAGAAAGATTCATAAGTAATGTTTTCTTTCCGTATCTAACAAAATCAGCTGCTGGATATACTGAAAGACTTGTACCAGCTACAATTAATAAATCAGCTTTGACTATTTCTTTGATTGCATTTGATATATTATCATTTTCAAGACTCTCACCGTATAAGACTACATCTGGCTTAACTAAGCCATTACATTCATTACATCTTATAGGTTCAATATTATTTAATATATAATCTATATCATACTTTTTATGACATTTTACGCAATAATTTCTATAAATACTACCATGTAACTCGATAACATTTTTTGAACCTGCAAGTTGATGTAAGTTGTCAATATTTTGAGTAATTATAGCTTTTAGTTTTCCTTGTTTTTCAAGTTCAGCTAAAAAGATATGGCCCGGATTAGGTTTGGCATCTATATGAACTATATTTTCTTTGTAATATTCATAAAAAATCTTAGGTTGATTCATAAAAAAGTTATGACTTAAAACCTTTTCTGGTCTATATTCATAGTCCTTCTTATATATACCCTTTGGCGATCTGAAATCAGGAATTCCTGATTCAGTACTAACTCCCGCACCATCCAAAACTACAATTGACTTTGCTTGATTAATTAAGTCTGCTAACCTTGAAATTGTTTTTACTGTTTCCATTAGTTTACGAAATGGATTCCTAAGTGATCTAGGCCCATAGCTCCTTCGTGAATAAGTTCTTGCACTGTTGGATGAGCAAAAATTGTTTCTTGGAGATCTTTTGCATTTAGTCCATTGTTTATTGCTATAGTTATTGAAGCTATTAGATTATCTGCATCTTTTCCAAAAACCATTCCACCAATTAACTTCTTAGTGCTTTTCTCTCTAATTAATTTAATATAACCAGCTTCAGCTTCCATTATTAATGCTTTACCATTAGCTGAATACGGTACTTTTACTACTTCATAATCTATTTCTTCTGTTTTACAAATTTCTTCTGTTTTACCAACAGTTGCTATTAATGGTGATGTAAATATTACTGCTGGAATTGCATTGTAATGCATTTCCTTTTTTTCTCCTAGTATATTATCTACAGCAACTATTCCCTGATGGCTTGCAACATGAGCTAACTGCATTATATTTGTTACATCCCCTATAGCATATATATTAGGAACATTGGTTAACATTTTTAAGTTAACTTGAATCCCTTTTCTTGAATCATAATTAATAGATGTTTTTTCTAATCCTAGATTGTCCATATTAGGAACTCTGCCTACAGCTTCTAAGACCATATCAACTTCAACTGATTTTTCTTTTCCTTTATGATTAAACAAAACAATCTTTTTATTGTTTTCCAATTTCACTTCTGTAACTCCTGCGTTATTAAGAATAGTCATATTAAGTTGCTTTGCATAACGCATTAGTCTCATACTAAATTCTTTATCTACACCAGGCAATACCCTTGGTAAAAATTCTATTACTGTTACTTTAACACCAAAACTAGCGTATATAAAAGCAAATTCCATGCCTATAACCCCACCACCGATAATAGCTAAAGCTTCAGGTAATTCTCTATTGTTAAGAATAATTTCTGAATCAATTGCTAGTTCATTTCCAGGGAAGTTAAGATGTTTTGTTTTTGAACCTGTCGCTATAATTATATTTTTAGCTTCTATTAATACTTCATTAACAGTTACTTGATTATCATTAACAAACTTAGCATAACCCTTAATAATATTTACACCATACTTTTTAAGTAAGAATTCTACACCACTTACTAGTTTATTTTTTGTTTCATCCTTTTTATCTATAATAATTCCTAAATCAAAAGACGGATTTTCTACAAAAATTCCGTTTTTTCCTGAATGTAATATTTCTTGATATAGCTCAGCTGATTTAACTAAAGCCTTAGCAGGAATACAGCCCTCATTTAAGCAAGTTCCGCCTATCCATCTACCATCAATCAAAGTTACGTTTAAACCCTTCTTAGCTGCATATATAGCTGCTACATATCCACCAGGGCCAGCACCTATTATCAACAAATCTGTTTTTATATTTTCCATAAAGTAACCTCCATCATATTTAAAAATATAACTATTAAAATTATAACAGTTTTACCCTGTATTTACAAACCATTAACATAAAAGATTATCTAAAAAACTTGCTCATACTTTGTTGTTATATATGCGAATATTTGATATAATTTTCGTAAGTACTAAAAGGAGGAATTATATATGAACGCTGTTATTTTCCATTCTACATCAAAAAGAAAGAGATCCTTTAATATAGCTAGCACTTTAGAGGGCGATAAATTTGAAATAAAATCAGTTAAAAAACCTATTAAAAGTATGTTTTGCCAAATGGTCTACTATGGATATCAAACCGTAGTCAAAAAAAGTGTTAAGATTCAACCTTTACATGTGAATTTAGATAAATATGATGAAATATATTTAGTATCTCCTGTTTGGGCCGGTAGAATAAATGCATATGTGAGACAATTTTTAATAGAAAATCCTATTAAAAATAAGAAAATTCATATTATTTCTTCTAGCCAGGGACTAAATCCTAAATTCTTCTCTACTTTCAAAACATTTCTTGATAAATCAAATGAAGTTATTGAAGAAACAGTATACATAAAAGGTATAAAACAATAACGTTATAAATACAAAGACTGTAAACAATTAAAGTTTACAGTCTTTTTTTATTAGAATATTAATTCTTCAGTTCTTTTATAATACGTTTCAAAGAGAGATGTTATCGGTTTGTAGAAAATCAAGAATGTAGCTGCACTATTAGCTGCGAGTGCTATCTCCCAAGGAAAATCGATAACTAAATATCTCCAAAGGTTGAAGTTTGATTGTACAATCATATTTACTGGAATAAACATCCAACTATATATAAATGCAAAAGCTATTCCCCAAATGAATGATACATAATCAGGTTTTTTTCTTAGAAGTCTTGCTACAATACCTAATATAGGCCAAGAGATGAACATTGGTAAAGAGTAAAGTATGCTTAAACTACCCATTATCATATTGTCTAATAAGACATATGCTAATATTAAAGGAATAAGTTCTTTATAACTAAAGTATCTTGCAATAATAATAATTAATATTACAGTTAGTTGAACTTGGGGTATAAAGACTAATATTTCCTCTTGGGCTACCAAAAGAGCTAGAAGCATCGCAGATACTGTGATGCTTCTTATACTTCTTTTTGTTTTAGAAAGTCGCAAGTTTAAACTGATACACTAAACCATCAACTAGTTCAGTAGCATCTACTCCCGTTTCAGCATACGCATCATTGATATAAAATGAAATATATTCATTTGTTTCTACAACAATTAATGTGTCTATGCTAGTTAAATAACGGCCGAAATCACTTTCTTCATAAGTAATTGTGAAGTTAGTGTTTAACAACTCAAATAGTGTATCATCTTCATAATACAATACTTCCATTGTGTTAGAAACATATTCTGTTTCAACTTCTGTTGTTTCAGAATCGTCTCCCGCTGTGTAAATTTCGAACGTTACAGTTCCTTTACTTGCTTCCCTTGCTTGATTGCATCCCATAAATAAAGGAATAATCAATAAGAATAGCAATAAACCCAGTGCTCTTCTTTTCATCTTTCTCTCCTAAAAAATGTATTTAATAAATAGGTAGGTCTCCCGACTTATCTTCATCTACCTTCACACCTTCTCGTTTTACCGATGGTTATTTGTCAAGGTATCTAAATTACGGTTGCTGGTACAGTTCAGGATTTTCACCTGGTTCCCTGTTATTCACCTATTCACTAGCAAAATATTAAGTTTTAATGATTAAGTATTTCTATATATAACTAAAATAGAAACTACCTAGTTTGTATAACAAATATATTATATGTTTTATCGCTCAAGATATCAAGCAATATCTAAATGTTTTTTAAACATTATTAGTAAAGAAAAAAGCAAAGTCAACTTTGCTTTAATTCTTTATTATTCTATTAAACTAAATTCGTCTTTTCCAACTCCACAAAGTGGACATACCCAATCTTCAGGAATGTCTGCAAAAGCAGTTCCAGGTTCAATCCCACTATCAGGATCACCTAACACAGGGTCGTATACATATCCGCATACATCACAAATATATTTCATATTATTCCTCCTATTTTATATCATATATTCATTATACAAGAAAACATTTTGATTTACTACTGAGTTGCATGTTTTTATTATATTTGTTTTTTTACCTATTATTTATATAATTTTAACTAAAAAAGAAAGTTATATATTAAGTATGAAGCTACTGATATGACTGTTGATAAAGAAGTTCCCCAAATCAAATCAACTACAGTAACTATCGTTGGCCATTTCTTAACAGTTGCCATATTTGTTAAATCATAGGTTGCATAAGAAACAAACCCCAACAATGCTCCTCCTAAAATAACAGATCCTATACTTTGAGCTTCAACTCCAGGTTTTACTACAAAATACACTAAACCCACAATAAAAATTAAGTAAAAGAGACCAGCTGCTAGTAAATTTGGTTTTTCTTTCATTATGTATCCTAGATGTTTACTATAGAATTTCTTAGCTACAAAAACTAACCATATTCCATCAATAATTAAGAATACAATAAAAGCTATCAAATACATTTTAATAAATTCCATGTAATCCTCCTATTTTTTTAGGAAAGGTACAAATATACTTGTATGTTTCGCATATTCATCCCATCCAGGTCTTTTTTGCATTTTTCTTTCCAACAATGGAATACTAATGAATCTTAACAGTGTTGTAATAGCAAGTGGACTTACGACTAGATACCAAGCATTACTACTTACTATAATAACAAGAAAAATTCCCCACCACATTATAGCTTCACCAAAATAGTTTGGATGTCTTGTTATATTCCATAAACCAGTTGTAAGTAAAGGATCTTTTTTGTCTTTATTGTTAATATAATCTTTCAATTGTTTATCACCAACAACTTCAAAGAAATAACCGATTATCCAAACAAATATTCCGATCACCATAATCCAGCTAAAGGTTATATCATATACATTCACATAATATACGCCTATACCAATGATAAACATATATAATGCTTGAAACATATACACTTGAAAGAATGCTCTAGGTATAACATGCTTTCCCCAATCTTTACGCCATTTTTTATAACGAAAATCTTCTTCTGCAAATAAGTTTCTCTTTAAAATATGGTAGAACAGTCTTAATCCCCATAAAGTTACTAAACTATTTACAATAATTTTTGAAATAGTGTATTCTTTACTAATGAAGAATAATAACCACCCAGTTACCACAAAACCTAATCCCCATCCAACATCTACAATACTATTATTTTTTATAATTGTTCCCACTATAAAAAATATTACAAAATAGCTTACAATAATAATTCCTGCATATATCATAAAATTACTTCCTTATATAGCCTATAGCTACAGTTCCTATTCCACTATGAATTGCAGTAGCGCTTGAAACCTCTGTAACATACTCTGGTTCTTTACCAATCATTTCAGTAAAGATCTCTTTATATTCGTTTAAAAGAGAATCATTCATACAATGCACTAACCCAAATGATTCTATTCCATCTGAATCCATTTCTTTTTTAATTAATTTTTTAATTTTCTTTGTAATACCATTTTTAGAAAATGCGAAACCAAATCCAATACCTTTTCCTTCTTCGTTTAAAGACATTATTGGTCTCATTCCAATAAACTCACCAATTTTACCGACAACTTTAGGAACTCTACCACTCATAGTCGCATATTTTATAGTATTCAAACAGACAAAAACTTTTGTTTTTTTCTTTGCTTCTTCAAGTTTTTCAATTATTTTATCAGTACTTAAATTATCGTTTAATAAATCACTCGCTTTTTTTACTAGCAAACCCTGCGATACCGAATTACTCAATGAATCTACAATATGGATCTTTTTATCTTCTTCGTTAAATTTATTTGCAGCTTCAGTAAATATCCTATATGTTCCACTTAGATTACTAGAGACAGCAATTACAATTAGTTCATCAAACGTTTCCAATAATCTCTTATACATGTTTTCCACGTATTTTACAGAAGGCATTGATGTTGTTGGATATTCGCTTGTTTTAGCTATTAAATCAAAAAGTATTTTGTTGTTTATTGATAGTTTATCAAAATAGTCAATTCCATCTACTGTTAAATTAATAGGTATTTGAACTATGTTTTCTTTATGCAAAATTTCCTTTGGAATATCCGCTATAGAATCAGTCAATATTACCCTAGTTCTTTTTGAATTAGTTAATGCAATATCTAGTTTCATATTGTCTACTTTTTGAGTAATTATTTTCCCATAGTTCCTAAGCTCTTCAAACACAATCTCCGGATTATTAGTATGTATATGAATTCTAAAAATATTTAACCCTTTAGCAATAATTAAACTGTCACCATATTTTTCTAACATGTTTCTTAATTCTGTTTTATTAAAGGACTTGTTCGCTTGAACTAATCCTTCAGTACAATATCTAAATTCTACAAATTCATCATGAGTATCAGTATGTGTTATTTCTATTTCCTCATAGTCAACTTCTTCAATAGCTTCTTTGTTGTAATAACTATTGATACCTTTTAAAAATAATACAAACCCCATAGCACCACTATCTACTACATTGTGCTTCTTTAAAATTTGTAATTTTTCTTTTGTTAACTCTAAGCTCTTCTTTGCATATTGAAAAGCACTTTCGAAAACGCGTTTAATAGTTGTTACATTCTTTTTAACTATATCAATTAAACTGTTTGCCCAATCTTTAATAACTGTAAGCATAGTTCCTTCAACAGGATTTGATATTGAATCATATATATATTCAACACTTTTACTAACCATCTCTGCAAACTCTTTAATAGTTACTTGTGCTTTACCTTCTGAAGCAAACCTTAAACCATTACAAAACTGAGCAAATATAACACCACTGTTCCCTCTAGCACCATATAAAGCTGATTCGCTTATAGTACCAAGAGCATCGTGGAAATTTTCATCCACAACAGATTTTTGTTGTATCGCTTGTAACGTTGAAGCAAGATTATTTCCAGTATCATTATCAGGAACAGGAAACACATTGATATCGTTAAGTTTTTTTCTTTCCTTCAATATATTATATGATCCGTAATTAAACATTTGATATAAGTCTTTTCCATTAATATATTCCATATTTTTACCTCAATATTTATAATATCATAATTTATTTGAATTTCAAAGTACTCAGCTCTTATTGATGATTTATTATATAGAAATATAGCTAATCACACTAAAAAAAGGATTAACTTTTGTTAATCCACGACATTTTTATAATAAATCTTCGACTATTTCAAATTCAGCTTCAAAAATATTTCCGAAATCATAATAAAATAATAGGCTACCTAACTTGCTGTAATATAATCTAAATGCTGTTTCATTTGTTTCCTCAAACCAATAGAAATCGCATCTAAATTCTTCATCATCTGTTCTTAGATAAACTGTTAGCTGAGCCATTGAGCCAAGAAGAATATTCCAATACTGATTTTCGTATGTAACTTTTGTATCTATTTTATCAAATATTTCGCTCATTACCTCTGTGAATATTTCTGGATCACTCAAAAATTCTTTTTCATAAGGTATCGCATTTAATTCACTTGTAAGTTTTCTTACTTTATACAATTCAAATGTATCATTGACATAAAGAACCTCTACTAGCGGATCGTATTGTTCACTTAGTGGTGGCATAACTTCATAGCTAAAGGAAACATCCAAATAGGGCTCTATTTTATCTAATTGATTTTCTGTTGTATTAGTATATATAGTTTCAGTTGCTTCGCTACAGCTTATTAAAAATACTGATAAACTTATAATTAAATACAATAATATTTTTTTCATAAAACATCTCCTTTTCGATCTTAGTAAAAACAATATGTATTCTCTATTATGTTAAACAACTAATGAAGTCGTTTTATTGACATTATTAAAAAAAAAGATTAACCAATGGTTAATCCTTTAGATTTTAAATCTTGATATTTCGCTTCTATTTCTTCTAATATTCTCTCAAATTCTTCACCTTGAAACATATCATCTACATGAAGGTACAATATTTTTTCTTTTGGTACTTTATAGTTTTTGAATATTCTGTTTAACACCTCATAGTAATTTTTGTAGTGAAATTTCAAGTAATCATATTGATCCTTTTCCATTTCACGTCCTCTTTTGCTGACATTGTCAAATAATTGTTCTTCGTTTCTAACAATTACTATATGAAT
>Ga0307992_1000228_pt1 | contig 36043 bp, 27 predicted proteins | sample EllFjometagen133_FD_203162 | JGI IMG/M metagenome (GOLD analysis project Ga0307992, IMG submission 203162) | Marine microbial communities from Ellis Fjord, Antarctic Ocean - #133 | ecosystem: Environmental > Aquatic > Marine > Unclassified | place: Southern Ocean | collected 2014-10-08
GCTTTTGGATCATATTTCTGGACAAAAGCAATGATCAGAGCAAAGAAACTCATCATAGGAGAGATCACATTGGTCACACTATCACCGATACGATACACAACCTGAGACAATTCCGGCGAATAACCCATGATCATAAACATAGGAATAAAAATTGGTGCAATGATAGCCCATTTTGCTGACGCACTTCCCATTAGCATATTAATAGTGGCAGCAAGCAGGATGAAAAGGATCATCAAAGGAATAAGCCCGATGTCGGCAGACATCAGGAGATTGGCTCCCTTAACAGCCAGGATTATTCCAAGGTTGCTCCACTTAAAATAAGCCACAAACTGAGCTGCAAAAAATACCAGGACAAGGTAAGTAGCCAGTGTTTTCATGGAAGCAGCCATTCCTTTCATAACATCCGCATCATTTTTAAAGGCCCCCGTGGTGATACCATACGCGAGTCCTGTTGCACCGGCAGTAACAAACAACATAGCGACCACTCCGCGGATCAGTGGTGAACTAAGCATTCCTCCGTCACTTCCTCTGAAGAAACCATCTTCAGGAATGATCCCGATAATAGTTATGAATATGATGGCTATCAGAGTGAGCAAAGCAATCAGTAATCCTTTTCTCTCTGCTTTTGAAAGTTTATCGAAGGAATTTTCTTTTTCTTCGGTATCACCGGTATATTTACCCAGCCTGGGTTCCACAACTCTTTCAGTGATAAACGTGCCTGTAAAGGCAATGACAAATGTGGATGCCACCATAAAGAAGTAATTGGCAGTAGCATTCACTTCATATGCAGGATCAAGAATCCTGGCTGCTTCCTGAGACAATCCGGCAAGTAAAGGGTCAACGGTTCCTAAAACCAAATTGGCACTGAATCCACCTGAAACACCGGCAAAAGCAGCTGCCATACCTGCAACAGGGTGTCTGCCCACAGCCAGAAAAATCACACCGGCAAGCGGTATTAGCAAAACATATCCAACATCCGATGCCACATTTGATAATATACCGGTAAAAACAATTACAAATGTCAGCAGACGCCTGTGAGAATTCAATACCATCATCCGGATAACAGCATTTATCAGTCCGCTCTGTTCTGCAATACCGATACCGAGCATAGCTACCAAGACAATTCCCAGGGGTGCAAATCCCGTAAAATTATCCACCATTTCAAGCAGAATACGGTGAAAACCATACTGCGATAAAAGATTAACCGGTCTGACAATTTCTTTGGTACCCGGATGGACAACCTCCCATCCCAATACATGACCTATAGCTGAAAATACAAGTGCAGCCAGGGCAAATAGTGCAAAAAGCGTGGCCGGATGCGGCAAAGCGTTACCAACTCGTTCTGTCCAATTCAACATCCGCTGAAAGATCCCTGCACTTTTCTTTGATTTATTCATATAAACATAATATTACAAACTGTAAGCTTTTATTATCTCCTGGTATATTGTCTCCTTTATTTGATTTAAGAACAAGGAACAACGATTAAATCTTTCTAGGTTTTCCTGCTTGAAGATAACGTTTGCGAATTTGTAAACATACATATCTTTTTTTATTCTTAAACCGTTTCATGAATTCTTTGTATATTAATCCACATTGTTATAAACAGTACACTTATCTCTTGAATAATAACTTTTGAAAATCCTTGTTATGAAAAACAAAAAACAATCCAACCCGATCACACGCAGAAATTTTCTCCTTAGTTCAACTGTTGCAGCCGGCGCTTTCACCCTTGTTCCCCGAAAAGTTCTGGGAGGTAAGAAATATGTATCGCCGGGTGATAAGATCAATCTTGGGTTTATTGGTACCGGGATTCAGGCAAAGGAATTGTTTGAACGATTTGCTGAATTGTCCGATGTTCAGGTCACTGCCTGTTGCGATGTTGACAGTCAGAAACTCGAGCAATTCAGGAAAAAGGCAGACTTATTTTATGCAGCTAATACAGGAATAGATAAATACAATGGATGTAAAACTTTTGAAAAATATGAAGAACTGATTGCACAACCCGATATCGATGCTGTAGTTGTAGCTACCCCCGATCACTGGCACGCAATTATTTCTATTGCTGCCATGAAAGCCGGCAAGGATGTATATTGTGAAAAACCTATGGCTCATACAATTAAAGAAGGCAGAGCGATGGTGGAAGCTACCCGTAAATATAATCGTGTTTTCCAAACCGGAAATATGCAACGATCGTGGTGGACATTCCGTCATGCCTGTGAACTGGTCAGAAATAATTATCTTGGTGATATAAAAAAGATACTTGTGAATGTTGGAGACCCGGCAATTGCATGTGATCTTCCAGGTGAAACAACTCCCGGTTATCTTAACTGGGATCTCTGGCTCGGACCTGCACCAAAACGTCCATATCACGAAATTCTATCACCACCGGTAGAACAAACTCACTATCCCATGTGGCGGAATTATCGTGAATACGGGGGAGGTATCCTCTCCGACTGGGGTGTTCATATGTTCGATATTGCACAGTGGGGACTGGGAATGGATAACAGCGGACCGGTAAAACTTATACCTCCTGCTGACAAAAAAGCTGTAAGAGGTCTTAAGTTTATCTATCAAAGCGGGGTAGAAATGTTTCATGAAGATTTTAAGCGTGGATGGGCTGTACGGTTTATTGGCAGTGAAGGGACACTTGATATAAGCCGTAGTTTCCTGGAGTCCAAGCCTGAAAATATTGTGTATAAACACCTTGAAGATAATGACACTAAACTGTACAGAAGCAGTAATCATTATTCAGATTGGACACAGGCAATACGGAACAGAACCAAACCTATATGTGATGTGGAGATTGGACACCGTACTGCCACTATTGTTAATATTGCGAATATTGCCTACCAGCTGGGAAGACCACTCGATTGGGATCCTGAGAAGGAAGAATTCAAAAACGATCCTGAAGCAAATAAACTTAGGACTAAAGAATATAGGGAACCTTATAGGATTTAAGAAGATGAGAAGGTGAGAAGATGAGAAACTGGGAATTCAAATTTTCCATTTCTCCGGATGTTTTTGCATATTTACTAACATACCAATAATTTCTTCGTAAGATTTACAAATTTCAGCGTGTATTTCTTCAACAATATAATGACATGCCAAAGCAAAATCCAGCCAATTTTGTGTTTCTGCTGCTTCAGCTTCACTTTCATTGAGTTTCGAGGAAAAAGATTTTGGATATTTTCTTCGACGGAAAGCTTCCGAAATGTTACTGCAAACTGACCTTGACGATCTTCTTATCTGATCTGTCAAAGAATAAGTTTCTTCCTTTGGGAATTCTTTAGTGATTTCAAAAATTCGCATTGCTTTTTCAAAAGCTTTTTGATACACTTTAAGCTCACGATGATTTTTAATGATCTCCATTTTGGTTATTTAAATAAATATACTCATACCCTCCCATCATATTTTCTCTCATTTTCTCATCTTCCCATCTTCTCATCTTCCCATCTTCTCATCTTCAACTACTTCTTACTCCTCTACCAGGTCAAGCATAAAAGCATATTCCAGGGCTGTTTCTTTGTATCTTTTAAACCTCCCCGAGGCTCCTCCATGACCTGCCTCCATGTTGATATGCAACAGAAGCAGGTTATCATCAGTTTTTTTATCCCTGAGCTTCGCAACCCATTTGGCTGGTTCCCAGTACTGAACCTGCGAGTCCCATAACCCGGTTGTAACAAGCATGTTAGGATATTTTTGAGTAGATACATTGTCATAAGGCGAGTAGGATAACATATAATCGTAATACTCTTTCTCCTTTGGATCTCCCCACTCATCAAATTCTCCTGTTGTCAGAGGAATAGATTCATCCAGCATTGTTGTTACCACGTCAACAAAAGGCACTGCAGCAACCACTCCTTTATACAATTCGGGCTGCATATTAACAATAGCACCCATAAGCAACCCGCCGGCACTGCCTCCTATTGCGAATAATTTATCGGGACTCGTGTATCCTGTCTCTATCAAATACTCTGCACAATCATTAAAATCGGTAAAGGTGTTTTTCTTTTTAAGCAGTTTACCATCCTCATACCACCATCTTCCCATTTCACTGCCTCCGCGAATATGAGCAATGGCAAAAATAAAACCACGATCCAGCAGACTAAGCCGGTCGGAACCGAAATACGGATCACGTGAATAACCATAAGAGCCGTATGCAGATAACAGAAGAGGGTTGGTTCCATCCAGGTTTATTGGTTTCTTGTAAACCAGTGATATTGGTACTTTTGTTCCATCATCAGCAGTTGCCCACAAACGTTTTGCTTCATAATTATTTTTATCAAAACCACCCAATACTTCTTCCTCTTTCATTAACGTTTTTTCCTGTGTTTCCATGTTAAAGTCAAATGTGGAATATGGAGTTGTAAGTGAAGAATATCCGTACCTCAGAATTTTACTATCAAATTCAGTATTTACTGAAATCCGGGCTGTATATGTTTCCTCTCCAAAATCAATATAATATTCATGTGAATCACCCCACGGTATTATTCTTAAATTCAAAAGTCCGCTGATCCTTTCGTTAAGCACAAGATAATCGTTAAATATTTCTACATCTTGTAGTAACACGTTTTCACGATGAGGGATCACATCTACCCAGTTCTCCATTCCGGGATTATCTACCGGGGTTTTAATGAGCTTAAAATTCTTAGCTCCGTCCTTATTGGTACGGATATAAAAATAATCATCATAATGATTAACACCATATTCAAGGTCTTTCTCACGTTGTTGTATAATATAAAATTCACCGTCCGGGTCATTTGCATCAAGGAAACGTACTTCAGAAGACAATGTCTGGCGGGAATATATCAGCAGGTACTTCTTGCTTTTTGTTTTCCCAACACCAACACTGAACTCTGTATCTGTTTCTTGAAATACCTCCCTATCCCCGGCAGGATCATTCCCAAGTTTATGATTTTTTATCCATTCTGACCGAAGCGTTTCCCTGTTTTTTACAGTATAGAAAACTGTGTGATTATCATTAGCCCATACTGAACCTCCCGTTGTATTCGGAATCTGGTCATCAAGTAATTCGCCTGTTTCAAGGTTTTTAAAATATATTGTGTATCGTCTACGACTGACAGTATCAGTTCCATAGGCAAGAAGCTTGTTATCAGGACTAACTCTCAGGCCTGTTGCACTGAAATATTCATATCCTTCAGCCAGTTCATTCACATTAAGCATAATCTGTTCTTCAGCCTCCAGGAATTTCTCCTTCCTGCAATACAGGGGATACTCCTTCCCTTCTTCGTATCTTGTATAATAATAATACCCGTTATCCAGGTATGGTACAGATTCATCATCCTGTTTGATACGTCCTACAATCTCATCATATAATTCCTGCTGAAAATCTTCGGTATGTTTCATTACGTCGTCTGTGTATGCTTTTTCCGCTTTCAGATAATCAAGAACCTTTTTGGTTTGGTCATCCGGTTCCTCAGCATTCTTTTGTTCGTCTGTCAAACGCATCCAGAAATAATTATCAATACGCGTATCACTGTGTAAGGTCAGTTCCTTTTTAACCTTTTCTGCAATCGGAGGTTTCATTTTATTTGTTTGTTTCGTTCGTGAACATGATACTAATAGGATGACTGCCACTATTAAAGATGCAGCACCAGGAAAATTTCTCTTATTTAACATAGTTTTTGAAATTAATGATTAATAAGTCGAAAAGTTAAAATTAATAATTTTTATTATTCTTCCATATCTTTCATTGACAATTGTATTCTATTTCTGGTTTCATCAACCTGTAGCACCTTCACTTTAACATGCTGATGCAATTTAACCACATCAGCAGGGTTTTTTACAAATTCATTTTTCAAATTGGAAATATGCACCAGTCCATCCTGCTTCACCCCTACATCAACAAAAGCGCCAAAATTAGTGATATTGGTTACGATCCCCGGGAGTATCATTCCCTCCTGAAGGTCGCTTATATTTTTAACGCGGGAATCAAACTCAAATACTTTAATTATTTCCCTTGGGTCACGTCCGGGTTTTAGTAATTCCTCACTAATATCTTTCAATGTAGGCATTCCTGTTTCCTCTGTATGATATTTTTTCAGGTCAATTAATGAAATTCGCTCCTTATCAGCCACAAGTTCTTCTACTTTGCAATTTTGATCCCTTGCCATTGATTCAACTACACTATAACTCTCCGGATGCACAGCAGTATTATCAAGAGTGTTTTTTCCGTTTGAAATTCTCAGAAACCCGGCAGCTTGCTGATAGGCCTTCTCCCCCATCCTTTTTACTTTTATCAATTCGCTTCGTGTATTATAGGGACCATTTTTTGTACGATAATCAACAATATTTTGAGCCAGCTGTGGTCCCAACCCGCTCACATAAGTTAACAAATGTTTACTGGCAGTATTCACCTCCACCCCTACCATGTTTACACAGCTTTCAACCACGCGATCCAGACCTTCTTTCAGTTTCCCCTGGTCAACATCATGCTGGTATTGACCAACACCGATAGATTTCGGTTCAATTTTTACCAACTCTGCCAATGGATCCATTAACCGGCGACCAATTGATACTGCTCCTCGTACAGTAACATCAAATTCAGGAAATTCTTCACGTGCTATGGAAGATGCCGAATAAATTGATGCTCCGTTTTCACTAACAACAAATACTTGAACTTTCCTATCGTATTTCAGATTTTTTATAAAATACTCAGTTTCACGACTGGCTGTTCCGTTACCAATTGCAATAGCTTCAATTTTATATGCATTCACAAGTGAGGCGATCTTTTTAGCAGCCAGTTTTGTTTCTTTCTGAGGCGGGTGTGGATAAATATTCTCATTATGCAAAAGTGCTCCCTGTTTATCAAGACAAACAACCTTACACCCTGACCGGAAACCCGGATCAATAGCAAGCACATTTTTCTGTCCTAAGGGAGGTGCAAGTAATAACTGACGCAGGTTCTCAGCAAAAACACGAATAGCCTCTGTATCAGCTTTCTCTTTTGCAAGGTTACGCGATTCAGTCTCAAGGGATGGTGCAATAAGGCGTTTATAAGAATCTTCCGCTGCATGTTTAACATGGCGTGATGAATTATTATCACCTGTAACAAAATTCCTGTTCAATATTTCCAGTGCTTTATCCTGGTCTGGGCGTATTGAAACACGTAGAAATCCTTCCTGTTCTCCTCTAAGAATTGCCAGTAACCTATGAGAAACACAACGAGAGAGTGATTCATTACTTTCGAAATAATCGCTGTATTTATCTCCCTCCTCCTCTTTTCCTTTTATTACTTTACTTTCTATTACCGACCATTGCTCAAAAAGCCAACGCAATTGTTTTCTTGCTTTCCCGTCCTCACTAATCCACTCAGCAACAATATCCCTGGCTCCCTGAAGCGCGTCTTCTATTCCGGGTACCTCTTTAGTAATAAACTGTGACGCTTTATTTTCCACATCGTGTTCCTTTTGACTCATCAGGATTTTTGCCAGAGGCTCAAGCTCTTTTTCTTTTGCAATGGAGGCACGTGTTTTCCGTTTCGGTTTGTATGGAAGGTAAATATCTTCAAGTTCATGAAGAGAAGCAGTATTTTTAATTTTCTCTTTCAATTCGGGAGTTAGCTTCTCCTGCTCATCAATTGATTTTAGTATTGTCTCCCTCCGCTCATCAAGTTCCTTCAGTCTTTTATGTTCATTCTGAATTTCAGCAATCTGAAGCTCATCCAGGCTGCCGGTCACTTCTTTCCGGTAACGACTTATAAATGGAATAGTCGCACCATCTTCAAGCAGCTTTAAGGTATTAGTAACCTGCTTCTCTTTTAATGATAATTTTTCTGCAATAACTTCTGTGTACATATCCTGTGATATAATAATTTTCAAATTACCCTCTTCACCTCATTTCCTCATCACCTCATCTCCTCTTCACCTCATCTCCTCATCACCTCATCTTCTTTTCTTCACACTTTGCTCTCTGCCCTCTGCACTTTGCTCTTCCTTAAACCTTCTTCAACTTCCATTTTCCAAGCCTGAAGAAATACAATCCTGCCAGTGTCATAATCGATTCAGAAACAACAATTGAGATATAGACACCTTTTTCCTGCATACCGATTGTGATAGCTAACAAATAGGCAAGTGGTATTTCTAACATCCAGAAACAAAATAAGTTGATTTTTGTTGGTGTCATTGTATCACCTGCTCCATTAAGGGCTTGTATAACAATCATTCCCATACCGTAAAAAAGAAAACCGTAGCTTACGATCCGCAGACAGGTAGCACCTGAGTTGATCACCTGCTCATTCTCTATAAAGAGTTTTATAAAAAAAGCGGGATTAATAATCAGGAACAGAGCAATTAACCCCAGAAAGATCATATTAGCATAACCGGCTAACCAAACTGATCGTTCCGCCCTGGCGGGCTTATTAGCACCCAGATTCTGGCCAACAAGAGTAGCTGCAGCATTTCCCAGCCCCCATGCCGGAAGCATTGCAAAAAGTATAATCCGGATAGCGATAGTATAACCTGCAAGAACATTGCTCCCAAAAATAGCTATTATACGCACCATACCTATCCAGCTTGAAGTTGCAATAATATTTTGCCCGATACCGCCAAGAGAAAGGCGAACCAATTTAGCCATCACCTTAAAATTAAACCGCAGGTGTTTTCTTAATACCTTAACCCGTCCTCGCCCACGGAATAGTAAAAACAGCTGGTAACACACAGCAAGACCACGACCGATATTAGTTGCTACCGCTGCTCCTTTAATACCCAGTTCAGGGAACGGTCCCCAGCCAAATATCAGGCATGGATCAAGAATAATATTTATTATATTCGCAATCCACAGAACACGCATAGAAATGGCTGCATCACCTGCACTACGGAATACAGCATTGATAATAAACAGGAGCATGATAACAATATTGCCGCCCAGCATAATCCTGGTGTACATATATCCTGATTCAACAATATCTGGAGTTGCCCCCATTAAGCGTAGAAAGTCCTTACTGAACACTGCTCCGGTAATACCAATTACCAGCGCCAGAATTATCCCTGCCAGAATAGCCTGAACTGCTCCCACTGCGGCACCTTCACTGTTTTTCTCACCTATACGTCTTGAAATCAGAGCGGTTGTACCTACTGCAAATCCAACGGCTAATGCATATATTATAGTTAGCAATGATTCTGTTATTCCAACAGTAGCCACTGCTCCCGGACCAAGACGTGAAACAAAAAAGATATCTACCAGCGCAAAAACAGATTCCATAACCATTTCCAATACCATGGGTATGGATAACAATAAAATAGCCCGGCTAATACGACCTGATGTAAAATCCTGCTCGGTACCACGAACAGACTCCAATATATCACTCCAGAGGCTTTTGAGTTTATGATGTAGTTTACCTGGTATCATTCAGTAAAAGATGTTCAAAAAATGAACTGTAAAAATAGTCTAAATACTGAAATACTAAAAATTATAAATCCGGCAGGTTTCAGAAGGAGTTCATGGTGTAAAGACTTTTGACTTCCTTTAATTATTCATGTCTAAGTGCCTGGGCAGGATTCTTGTTAGCAGCTCTTGCAGCCTGAAATCCAACAGTTAACAATGCAACTACTAAACAAAAAATTGCTGCCAGTCCAAAAATCCACCAGTTTAAGTCAGTCCTGAATGCATAGTCCTGCAACCAACCATGAAGGAAATACCATGAAAGCGGAATTCCTATAACTATTGCTATTATAACCAGCCTGGAGAATTCCCATGTCAGCAGGTAAATAATTCCTTTTGCTGATGATCCGAATACCTTCCTTACCCCTATTTCACGTGTACGTTTTTCAGCCATAAAAGAAGCAAGACCAAATAACCCCAGTAATGCAATGATAACTGCTGTAATTGTAAAATAGTTAAGTAGTGTTCCCATTCGCCTTTCTGAACGGTACATCTCATCGTAATCATCATCCAGAAATTGATATTCAAATGGATAATCGGGCAAAACTGTTGCCCAGTCGGTTTCAAGTTTTTTTATTGCCTTATCAATATTTCCCGGAGCAAGGCGAATGATAATATATGTCAAATATTCTTTATGTGCTGCAATTATTGCAAGGGGTTCAATCTTATTTCTCATGGAATGATAGTGGAAATTTTTCATAACACCAGCTATTTTACCGTTGCTTATACCCATAAATGAGAAGCGCATCCCAACAGGATCATCAACACCCATAATTTTCACAACTTCTTCATTCACCAAAAAAGAACCTGTGGAATCTGATGCAAAATCGGAAGGGAATTCTCTTTTCAGACTTCTGCCCTGAACAATTGGTATCTTAAGTGCTTCTACATAATCGAAATCAATAACAGACATTCCTATCAAAGTAGTAAGTTCAGGGTCCTTTCCTTCCCAATCTACTCCACCAGAGTTACTTCCAATATTACTTGGCAAATGACTTGAAGCTGTAACATAGGAGACTTCCGGATTCCGGATAAAAGTTTCCCGAATAACATCATACGACTTATTTATATCACCAAACATTCTAATATACATTACATGCTCCTTATCATATCCCAGCTTCCTTGTCTGCATATAATTCAATTGTTTATAAACCAAAAATGTCCCGGTTATCAGGAATATTGACAGAACAAACTGAATTACCACCAGAATTTTTCTTAACCAGGCTTTGTGTGAATATTCTCCTTCTTCGCCCTTCAGCACACTTACCGGGATAAATGAAGAGAGGTAGATTGCAGGATAGCTACCTGCAATAAGGCTTGTAAACAGGATCATACCAATAAGTCCGATAATAAATTCCTTCGTAAGCAGGAATGCTATATCAATCTGTTTTCCGGACAATTGATTAAACATATTTAATAACAGCACGACTAAAATCAAGGCAAACAATGTAGCAAACAGGGTTGTTATCAATGATTCTCCAAAAAACTGGCTGATTATATTTTTACGATAAGCACCACTTACCTTTCTTAAACCAATTTCCCTTGAACGCCTGCCTGACCGGGCAGTTGACAAGTTCATATAATTTATACAGGCGATTAGCAAAATAAATATCCCAATAGTTGCAAAAATGAGCACATTCTGGATTTGTCCCGGGGAATGTCCGTAACCAAAATAAGAATGTAAGTGCATATCTTTTAATGGTGCCAGCATAAATTCTGTCGGGTAATTCTCTTCTTCCCCTTCATCAAATTCCAAATTCGATTTCACAACGTCAGTCAGTTTGCCATCTACCGGGGAAGGATCGGCATTTTTGACAAGTTTTACGGTAGTTGTTATAGAATTACTTCCCCAATGATCAGAATAGCCTCCTGTTGTCTTTACAAAATCGAATGGCACAAGTGCTTTAAACTGAAAGGAGGAATTATCAGGTATCTCTTCAAGCACACCAGTGACCTTAAATTCATATTGGTTATCCACTCTGATAATTTTGCCGAGGGAGTTCTCTTCACCAAAAAATTTCTCAGACATTTCTTTTGTCAGCACAATAGAATATGGTTGGGTTAAAGCTTTTTCGGGATCTCCGTATTTCAACGGAAAAGTAAAAACTGAAAAAACAGAAGAGTCAACAGCCCTGATTCCGGATTCATAGAACGATTTCAAATCATAATTCATCAGCAGACTCCCTGTATAGGCAAAACGTACAGCAGTTTCTATTTCAGGGATATCTGCCTGCCATCCTTCGCCGGAAGGATATGGAGTAACATTAACATGGTACGATTCATTATTATAAAACTGGTCCTGCTCAACCCTGTATATCTGATCAATATTTTCATGAAAACGATCAAATGTTATTTCATCATATACCCACATAAAAACAAGCAAGGCACCTGTGATTCCAATTGCCAGACCAAAAATATTTATAAATGAATAACTCTTTTGCCGGATTATGTTCCTGACAGCTATAAGAAAATAGTTTTTAAACATGGTAAGTTGATTTTTAAAATACGAATAGTAAGTTTAATTAAAAGACGAAGGAATTTACTATTTGATGCATCAATTCGTTAATTAATTAATTGGTTAATTTGTCAATTTGTTAATTCTCCTCTTCTTCGGCCAAAAGAGTCAGCGAGGACACCGGCAGGTATCTCAAGTACATTCCTTGTTATTTCACGTATTGTAATTAATGTACCAATCTGCAGGAAATTCAAACCTTTCTCAAGAAAGAACAGATAGAGAAATGGCTCAAAGAAGCGTAAGTTCTTCAGGAAACCGTACAAGCTGAACTTATAGAATTGAAGATCCTTTGTAAATCCCGAATGCATAATAAGTTTTCTTTTAGGCTAAGATACGATCTTTGTTTTATATTTCGTAGCACGTTCCTTACAGGTTATACGAAATTATAAGCGCCTGCCTGCCGAAGTTTCGGTACAAGCAGGCGCTACAATCCTTGAATAACCTACAATCCTATCTGTTTTTTACTTACGATGTGTACCAGGTGTTATTATTTTTATGTTTTTACTTAGCATTCTTAAATGCTTTCACACCTGCAAAACGTGATGCTTTTCCCAATTCATTTTCAATTCGCATGAGCTGGTTAAATTTCTCAATACGTTCTCCACGACAACCACTTCCGGTTTTTAAATGTCCTGCATTAACACCTACTGTCAAATCAGAAATAAAACTATCTACTGTTTCACCACTCCTGTGCGAAACAAAACAATTATATGAATTTTTATAAGCCAATTCAATTGTTTCCAATGTCTCAGTCACTGTTCCTATCTGGTTCAATTTAATTAGAATTGAATTAGCCACACCTTTTGCTATACCTTCAGCCAAAATAGCTTTGTTGGTACAGAATAGATCGTCACCAACAATTTCAATTTTATTTCCGATTAGATCCGTTAAGTTTTTCCAACCCTCCCAGTCATTTTCAGCTAAACCGTCTTCGATTAAAACAATGGGATATTGGTTCACCCAGCTTTCCCAAAGTTTAACCATTTCATCGCTTGAAACTAATTTTTGAGAACTTTTAAAAAATTTATATTTTCCATTTTCCCACATTTCACTGGCAGCAGGATCAAGACAGATACTTACATCTTCTCCGGGTTTATAACCGGCTTTAATAATTCCTTCTAAAATCATCTCGACAGCCTGGTCATTCGATTTTAAATCAGGAGCAAAACCACCCTCATCACCAACACCTGTGCTTAATCCTTTTGTTTTTAACACTGATTTTAATGAATGAAACACTTCTTCACCTATACGTATTGCTTCGGTAAATGATAGTGCATTGTGAGGTGCAATCATAAATTCCTGAAAATCAACAGTATTGTCTGCGTGCTTACCGCCGTTAATAACATTCATACATGGAACAGGCATTACATGTGCATTGCTTCCACCCAGGTAATTATAAAGAGGGGTTCCTGTGCTCATTGATGCCGCTCGGGCGTAAGCCATTGAAACACCAAGAATGGCGTTGGCCCCGAATTTCGACTTGTTATTTGTACCATCAAGTCCGATCATGAAATAGTCCAGTTCGCGCTGATTTACAAATCTTTTGCCTTCAATTTCATGAGCAATGATGTCATTCACGTTTTTAACAGCCTTCAATACCCCTTTCCCACCGTACCTGTTTTTATCTCCGTCCCGCAATTCTGTAGCTTCACGTTCACCCGTAGATGCACCGCTTGGGACCATTGCCCGCCCAAATGCACCGTCTTCTAATTTTAGTAAAACTTCCACTGTTGGGTTACCTCTTGAATCCAGTATTTCAATGGCTTTAATACTTTGAATCTTAATGTTTTCCATAATAATTATTTTAATTAAACTTGTTTATATATTATAGTTTTTTTGTTAATTACTTGTTTCCGCCAATCCAAATTTTTTTACACATAAAACAATGACTTTATATAGTGGTTTGTGAGAGTATTTATCCAATTCACATATAAATATCCGCAAAATAACCCTTCTGCACAAACTTCCTCTTCTCTTTATCTTCCTGCTTTCCTTACTCACCTACTCAACCTACTCAACTTACTCACATGTTTCTCCAGAACCGAATACACTTTATAACTCACCCATGCATCTGTTGCGGCATATTTCAATTGTCCTTCGCTAAGATTATTACTCTCCCAGTTAGAAACCTGATATCTTTTTGATATTCTGAAATTCAAAACAATACCTGCAAGTTTTCTCAGTCCGTTACTTTCAATCCCAAAATCTGAAACATAGTTCTGTAACTCAACAAATCCTGCGGGTGCAAAATCTGAATATTTCTGCAGCCCCTTGATGTCATCATTGATAGCTGCACCAACCTTTATTATATCCGGATTAGCCAATATCCTTACAAGCATTTCCGGAAGTTTTGTTTTGTTTATCCTGAATAAAAAGGCATCATCATTGGTTGCCAATTGTAATAGAGCTATCCGGTTATTTGGTCCCTTAATGAATGAAGGTTTTGTTTCGGTATCAAAACCCAAACACTTTGCCCTTTGAATAAGAGGAACAACTTCATTAATCCCTTCCAAATCCTCAATAACCCGGATATTCCCTCTAAAAGAACTAAGTGGTAAGCTATTGAGCTCATCACGGCTAATAGTTTTTCTATACATTTTCTTCTTCGTCACAATAATCATTCATTAAATCTCTAATTTCTCATCACTGGTAACAATCCTGTGAATAACCCTTAATGCATTCACAAGTATCTGTCCCCAATAATTCTCAAAATTCATTTTACACTCCCATACTGCATCATTCATGATTTCCGTTGTCCCCATGCTATATAAAGACACAAAATCCTTCAAATCCTGGTATAAATCAGCCATATTCTCAGAGATACTAGTAATAACCGGCTCAGTACTACCGGCTATTTTCGGATCCCATTGTTCCGAATAGTCATCAAACTCTCCCATATAAGTCTGCACCTGGTTCTTAACAAAATCATATTCCTGTTCGGTAACAAATTTCTCATTACCTTCATTAAGTACCGATTCCATTTCAGGGATCAGGGAACCTTTAAGGTACAACAGTGGTAATAGTTTTTGTATTTTTTGGATAAAATCCAGTTTTTCAAATTGTCCGGCAATTTCCATGAATGAACAAAACTCATTCGCAACAGTAACAAACTCAATTACTTGCCTTGAGTACACCGGATGTTTAAGGCCCTCCTCCATTATTCTTTCAATTTATTTTTTTTAGTCTTTGTACGGGCGGCAAAAGTAATGAAAATAATATACTTGTTACTGGTTTCTGGTCACTGGTTTCTGGCCACTGGTTGTTTCGTGTCGTACTATCGTATTCTCCCTCTCTAATCTCTTCGCCCTCAGCCAGCCGAATGCAATTCGGCTCTACTTCGTACTATTATACCATCGTCTTGTCGTTCCATCTCATCTTCTCCTCTTCTCCTCATTTTCTCATTTAAGCATTTTAGCATTCACTCATTTCCCCATCTCATCTTCTCCTCATCCCCTCTTCTCCTCATTTCCTCATTTCCTCATTTAAGCATTCACTCATTTCCTCATCTCATCTTCTCCTCATCCCCTCTTCTCCTCATTTCCTCATTTCCTCATTTAAGCATTCACTCATTTCCTCATCTCATCTTCTCCTCATCCCCTCTTCTCCTCATTTCCTCATTTCCTCATTTAAGCATTTTAGCATTTTAGCATTCACTCATTTCCTCATCCCCTCTTCTCCTCATTTCCTCATCTCATCTTCTCTTTACCCTCCGCCATCTGCCCTCTTCCTACTTACTATTTTCTGCCAAATACTTACTTCTTCTTCCACCCTATCTTCTTATCCTGCCGGTAATAGATTTTTTTATTATCCAGCAGCCATTGGATAACTCTGACTGTTTTTTCGTTATTGTGGTTAACCGTGTCCACCAGTTTTTCCAGCAACATTGATTCTTTCTTCAAACATTTATTGATTATATCAGCAATTTGCTCAAATTCAATTTTACTAATCTTCATTTCATTTTCTCCCTTACAGAAATCACAATTTCCACACTTTGGACTTTCTTTCTCTCCAAAATACTCAAGCAAAAACTGACTACGGCAAATATCTTTTCGGGAAGCATATTCATTTACCTTTTCCAGTCTTTCAACAAATTTTTCTTTTCGTATCTTATAATTCTCAGTGGATATAATAAGTGACTTCTGGTCAAGTCTTTCTTCAGAATATATTACAAGAGATGTCCTTTTTCCCGGGATATAACTAATTACTTTTAAATTACTGAGTTTCTTAAGGAAATCATATACTAATGCACGGGATATTTTGGCTCTGCCGGCAAGAATTTGTTCATCAATTGGCACAAATTCTGTAAACAATCCGGTATATGATCTTAAAAGAAGCTTGATAAAACCATCAGAAGTTGAATTTTCAACCTGAAATTTATAAAGATCATCACGTTTATATAAAAAGAGCACTCTGGAAGGATTATTCAACTCATCCGTCAATTCGATATACCCTTCCCTTTCAAGGAATTTAAGACTATTATATGCAATAACCGCATTGAATTTGAATTTAGAAATAAAATCAGCCATATTGAAATCAAAAACCCCATTTTTTCCTCCTCCAACAGGTATCTGAAAATAATTACCAAGTGCTTCATAAACTCTCTTAATCACTTTTATTGGCGGAAAACCAGTACTGATCCTTCTATCCAATTTGGCCTTATCTGATTCATTATACAGCATTACTGCATATGCCTTTTTCCCATCCCTGCCTGCCCTGCCTGCTTCCTGAAAATATGCTTCAAGTGAATTAGGTATATCAATATGAATTACAAAGCGAACAGTAGCTTTATCAATTCCCATTCCAAATGCATTAGTTGCAACAATAACCCTTAACTTTCCATCAGTCCATTCTTTTTGCCTTTCTGAGCGAACCGGATGACGAAGACCGGCATGATAATAAGATGCTGATATTTCATTTGCTCTCAGAAAATCAGAAATTTCTTTTGTCCGCTTTCTGGTTCTGACATACACTATTCCGCTACCAGAAGATTTCTTTATTACATTTAATAAGTATTTCTGCTTATCCGATGCAATCCTGACCAGATAAACAAGATTTTTTCTTTCAAAGCTTGTTTTAAGTACATTTTTCTTTTTAAATCGAAGTTTTTCCTGGATATCATCAACCACATCCGGAGTAGCGGTAGCAGTAATTGCCAGGAAAGGTACGCCTGGCAGAAGCTCTCTAAGATCAGCAATTTTCAGGTAGGAAGGCCTAAAGTCATAGCCCCACTGAGAAATACAATGAGATTCATCCACAGCTACAATAGAAACATTCATTTTTTGCACCCTTGCCCTGAATATTTCTGTTTTCAATCTTTCAGGTGACAGATAGAGGAATTTATAATTACCATAGATGCAATTCTCAAGCGCAATATCTATCTCTTTTCTTGTCATACCAGAGTATACCGCCATTGCTTTAACACCTTTTCTTTTAAGTCCATCAACCTGGTCTTTCATAAGGGCTATCAGGGGTGTAATAACAAGGCAAATTCCGTCTTTTGCAATCGCCGGAACCTGAAAAGTAACAGACTTACCCCCACCGGTTGGCATTAATCCCAAAGTATCATTACCATTAGCAATCGACTTGATAATGTCTTCCTGTAAAGGCCAGAATTTAGAATAGCCCCAGTAACGTGATAATATTTGCTGATAAATATTCATCCTTTAACTTTTCCTCATACGCTATATTTTTTGTATTTTTGCGCCACTTAAATTTAATTAAATATAATAAAAAATGGCACCATATCCGGACAAAATACTATATGAGGGGTTAACTTTTGATGATGTACTCCTTTTACCTGCCTATTCTGAGGTTATGCCGTACGAAACAATTCTTAAGACAAAATTCTCACGAAATATTAGTCTAAACACTCCCATAGTTTCTGCTGCAATGGACACTGTTACTGATGCAAATCTCGCAATTGCAATTGCCCGTGAGGGAGGTATCGGTGTCATTCATAAGAATATGAGTATCAAGGAGCAGGCAAAGCAGGTTAAGAAAGTTAAAAGAGCAGAAAATGTAATGATCCATGAACCCATTACCATACAACCTGATGCTAATGTAAACGATGCGAATCTCATAATGCAAGAGTATAAAATCGGTGGAATTCCTGTTGTGGATAAAAACAATATCCTGCTTGGTATTGTTACCAACCGTGATCTCAGGTTTGAACTTGATGGCAATCTTTACATAAAGGATATAATGACCACGGAAAACCTTGTAACAACTAACCAGGAAACTGATCTGAGCCAGGCTGCTGAAATCTTACAAAAATACAAAATTGAAAAACTTCCAATTGTTGATAAAAATAATAAGCTGACAGGATTAATCACCTACAAGGATATCTCAAAATCAAAAGACCGGCCCAATTCATGCAAAGACAGTAAAGGCAGACTCAGAGTAGCTGCAGCGGTAGGGATCGCTTCCAATACCTTAGAAAGGGTTAGGGCATTGGTAGAGTCAAATACTGATGCCATTGTTATTGATACTGCACATGGACATTCTAAAGCAGTTATACAAATATTAAAGCAGGTGAAAAATGAATTTCCGGAGATGGATGTAGTAGCTGGAAATGTGGGAAGCGGGGAAGGTGCAAAAGCCCTGGCTGATGCAGGAGCTGATGCTGTTAAGGTAGGTATAGGGCCAGGTTCAATATGCACTACCAGGATAATTGCCGGAGTTGGGGTACCTCAGCTTAGTGCAATTTTTAACGCTGTAGATGCGTTAAAAGATACCGGTATCCCGATAATTGCTGACGGCGGAATAAAATATTCAGGTGATATTATTAAGGCACTCGCTGCCGGAGCCAATTCGGTAATGACCGGAGCTTTATTTGCCGGGGTTGAAGAATCGCCCGGTGAAACAATTATTTATAATGGAAGAAAATTCAAATCCTACCGTGGTATGGGATCAATTGAAGCAATGCAACATGGATCAAAAGACAGATATTTCCAGGATATAGAAGATGATATAAAGAAACTTGTACCGGAAGGGATTTCTGCTCGGGTACCCTACAAAGGGACACTTGCAGAAGTCATTTATCAATTATTGGGCGGACTAAAAGCCGGAATGGGCTATTGCGGAGCAAAAAATCTGGAACAATTAGCTGAAGCTAAATTTGTAAGGATTACCAGTGCAGGTGTTTTGGAAAGTCATCCCCACGATGTAACAATTACAAGTGAAGCACCCAATTATAGCAGATAATTAACGGATTTAAATCATAAATAACACAGAATATGAAAAATTCACTTCTTTGTTTATGCCTCATATTAATACCTGTTATTTTGTTCTCACAACCTGAAGAAGAAAAAGTTTTATTAACAATTGGTAGCCATAAGATCAGCCTTAATGAGTTTGAATGGATACATCAAAAGAATAATACACAAAATATTAATAACCAATCAACTACAATGGAGGAGTATCTCAATCTTTATATAAACTTTAAACTTAAAGTTATTGAAGCAGAAAATCTGGGGATGGATACTCTTAGTACTTTTAAAAAGGAACTTGCAGGATACAGAGAACAACTTGCGAAGGCCTACCTTACAGATATTGCTACGATTGAAATTCTTACACAGGAAGCATACAACAGATTAAAAACAGAAGTAAATATTAGTCATATTCTTGTAAAACTTAAGAATAATCCGACACCTGAAGATACGCTGACAGCTTTCGAAAAAGCCATTGCTATCAGAAGCCGGATACAAATTGGTGAATCTTTTGAATCTATCGCACGCGGTACATCTGATGACCCAACAGCAAAAACCAATGGAGGGAATCTTGGATACTTCAATGCATTCCAAATGGTCTATCCCTTTGAAAATGCCGCATATAAGAATGATACAGGGATAGTAACTATGCCCGTAAGAACAAAATACGGATATCATATCCTACGAATAAATAACAAAAGAGAAGCCCAGGGGAAAGTAAAAGTAGCTCATATTATGATTGCTGTGCCCAGAGGATCAGAGAAAAAAGTTGTTGATTCTGCAAAAGTGAAAATTTTCAGAATATATAAATTACTTAATATAGGCGAATCATTCTCAGAACTTGCAAAGAAATATTCTGACGACCGTGGTTCGGCCCGGGACGGAGGTGAACTTCCATGGTTTAGTACCGGACGAATGGTACCGGAATTTGAGAAAGCAGCTTTTTCTATAAACGAAGATGGAGATATATGTGAGCCCATCCAAACTAATTTTGGCTGGCATATAATAAAAAGAATTGACAAACAGGACCTGGAGTCATATAATGAACTAAAACATCAGCTCAAAGAGAAAGTTTACAAAAGCGGAAGAGCAATAATTGCCAGGGAAGCTTTTGTTAATAAACTAAAGGATGAGTATAATTTCTATACTGATTCAGCTAAACTATCTGATTATTATAGCTTAATAACCCCTGAGGTTATTAATTCCGGGAAATTACCGGAAAAGCTTTCCGAATTAAACTCAGTACTTTTTTCATTTGCACATAAAAATTATAACCAATCAGATTTTAACAGGTATATTTTAAAGAGTAAATCGGAAATTGATGCGGATTTTATTGAGATTTCTGTTCATAATTTATTTTCTGAATACATCAGTCAGGAATTAATCCAACACGAAAAACAAAGACTGGAAATTAATTATCCTGAATTCAGGTATCTTATGCAGGAATACCATGATGGAATCTTATTGTTTGAAATAATGGATAAAAAAGTATGGACAAAAGCAATAGAAGATACTACCGGATTGAAAAAATTCTATGAAACTCAGAAGAATAAATATCTCACAACAGAGCAAGCAGATGCTACTATCTATACTTTACGAGATAATTCCGGGTTAAAAAAATTAAACCGGATGATTAAAAAACGTAAACAAAAAGAATTTACCGACAAGGATTTCAATGTTAAATTCAACCATTTTTCAGACACAAATAATCTTACTATAACTCACGGGACTTTTAAACCTGAAGACAACTATATTATTGATCAGGTTAAGTGGAATACAGGTAAGAATGAATATATTGACAATGATGGAAAAATGCATTTGATAGTTATACATAAAATAATAAAACCGGGGCCTAAACCACTCATTGAGATTAGAGGATTGGTTACAGCTGATTATCAGGATTTTCTTGAAAAAGAATGGTTAAATGATCTGAAACGCAAATATCCCGTTTCAGTAAATAAGAAACTAATATCTTTGTAACTAATATAACATATAATCACTTAATCACATTCCCAATAAAAAGGGACTGAAAAGTATAAATAGCCAGGTCTTCAGTTTGTCAACTGCAGCCTAAAGATTGCAAACTTAAAAATGCATTGTATAATAAAATTAGTCATTTTAGGCATTACAAACTTAAGACACTGAATAGTCACATATATTTAATTGATTAAACCGGAAAACTTATATGAAACTTCCATGTATCATTAATGCACAAATAAAAATGATTAAATAATTGTTGCATAACAGTATTCGGATTTTTCAACATGGAAGTTCACGAGCGGGTTTGCGCCATGGGTTTTTGCGGGAGCGAGTAACAAATACCACAGAACTTGTAAAAAGGTAGAAAATATAAGTAACCTTGCATTTAAAATAAAAAAGAACGTATGAAAAGAAAAAGTAAGTTTCATAGATACATTGTTTGGATTGGATTTAGTTGCGTTATTATCCTGGTTATTTTTCTATCAAGTTGTCCAAGAATTGAACCTAATAAGCAGGGAGATCCACTGGCCCGAATTGAAGACATGTATTTCTATCCCTCTGATCTGCCAAATATTTTTTACGGAGATATTTCTGCAGAAGACAGTGCGAAAATTGCTAAAACTTATATCCAAAAATGGATTAAAAACAAATTACTTCTGCAAAAGGCTGAACTTAATCTATCTGATGAAAAACAACGGCAAGTATTAAAAAGACTGGCAGATACGCGGGCTTCATTAATGATCTATGAATATCAACAGCAAATGATAAATCAAAAACTTGATACTGTAATCTCACAAAGAGAAATTAATGAATTCTACAATTTACATCTTAATAACTTTATCCTTGACAAGGATATTATAAAGACTCTTTTTGTCCAACTTCCAGTTAATAGTCCAAACATATCTAATGTTAGACAATGGTACCGTTCAAATAACAGTGAAGATCTAACCAAATTGGAAAGTTATTGTTATCAGTATGCAACTAAGTATGATTATTTCAATGAGAACTGGATTCCTTTTAACCTGTTATTAAACCTTATCCCTGTTTCTGTCAACAATCATCAAAGCTATCTTAAATACAACCAGTATATTGAAACTTCCGATTCATTATATCTGTATTTTGCAAATATCCGTGATTACAGAATAAAAGGTTCTAACGCACCTGTAGAATATATCAACGATAATATTAAAAGTATTATTCTAAACAACCGGAAAATAAAATTCCTGAAAGAAATAGAAAACAATATTTATTATGATGAATTAAGTCGTAATAAATTTGAAATATATTAATACTTGATAACCAGACAGTCGGCAGTCCACAGTCGGCAGTCCGCAAAAAAGCAAATAACAATTAAACAACTATAACACTATGGCAACCGGACTTAGAAACTTAACCATAAATAAGAAAATACTCGCATTATTTATCAGTGCTGTTTTTTCATTTGCAGTATCAGCGCAGGATGAAGTAATTGACCGTATTATAGGTGTTGTTGGAGATCAGATTATTTTACAGTCTGATATTGAGAATCAGTATTTGCAATTCAAAGCAGAGGGGTACAGTGGGAATGAGGAAAAAATTAAATGCAGTATTTTTGAAGACCAGCTTGCTCAGAAATTATTACTTAACCAGGCAAAAGTTGACAGTGTTGAAATCACTGAAAGTCAGGTTGAAATGGAGCTAAACAGAAGATTACAGTCATTTATTAACCAAATAGGCTCTCAGCAACAGCTGGAAGATTATTACAGAAAATCAATTCTGGAGATCAAGGAAGATTTTCGCGATTTAATACGCAATCAGCTCCTTACGGAAGAAATGCAACGTACCATAGCAGGTGAAATTACTGTAACACCGTCAGAAGTCAAGAAATTTTATAAGCGTGCCCCAAAAGATTCCTTACCACTTATTAATTCACAAATTGAAATCCGCCAGATAGTAAAAATCCCTCCATTTTCTGAGGAGGCAAAACTTGAGGTAAGAGAAAAACTCCTCAACTTGCGTAAACGAATTATTAACGGGGAAAGTTTTTCAACACTGGCAGTGCTATACTCTGAGGATAAAGGCACAGCAATTAAAGGTGGTGAATTAGGATATACCAATAAAGCAGATTTAGTTACCGAATTTGCTAATACAGCATTCAGTCTGAAAAAAGGTATTGTGTCAACTATTGTTGAAACAGAATTTGGATATCACATTATTAAGCTTATTGATCGCAGAAACGACCAGATAAATGTCCGTCATATTCTGATGAAACCGAAAACCTCACCCAAAGCAAAACAACAGGCAAAAAGCTTTCTTGACAGCCTAAGTCTGATTATTCGCACTGATAGTATCACTTTTAAGAATGCTGCAAGGGGATATTCTGATGATCCCGACTCAAGACTTAGTGGAGGAATTTTATTAAATCCGAGAACCGGAGATACAAAATTCGAAATGGATCAATTGGACAAGGGAATGTACAATGTGGTAAAAGATATGAAAACCGGTGAGATATCTGACCCTTTCGAGGCAATTGATGAAAAAGGAAACTTAGTCTATAAAGTTGTATCTATAATTTCACGCTCTAAACCACACACAACAAATCTGGTAAGTGATTATAAAATATTACAGGAACTCACAAAACAATCTAAACAACAAGAGTTTTTCGGTAACTGGATTAATGATAAGCAAAAAAATACATACATCCGTATAGTTGACGATTATAAAACCTGTACGTTTTCTAACAAGGGTTGGCTGGATAAATAGTGAATGAGTGAATGAGTGAATGAGTGAATGAGTGAATGAGTGAATGAGTGAATGTGTGAATGAGTGAATGAGTGAATGTGTGAATTATAAAATGAAGAATATTATTCGCCATATAGTTTTTGTCCTTGTCGTTATCTTCCCGTTTACACAGGGTATAGCTCAGAAGAAAAAGGCTGAAATTCAAATAATCCATTCCAAAACACTTGAGTATAACGAAAAACTCGGACCTGGTCTGAAAAAACTGATTGGAGAGGTAGAACTACAACACGAAGATGTATTTATGTTTTGCGACAGCGCATATCTTTATGATAATCAAAACCTGGTTGAAGCTTTTAGTAATGTTTATATCCGTCGTGGAGATACTCTTCATCTTTATGGTGATTTCCTTAGATATAAAGGCAACGAAAAACTTGCCATAATCAGGCATAACGTAACACTTATTGATAATGAAGCTGAGTTAAATACGGAATTTCTGGATTATGATCTGAACACAGACATAGGATATTATTTTAATGGTGGTACTATTCTTTCAGATGAGAATACTCTTAGTAGTATCCTGGGTAACTACAATACAATACTAAAAGAGTTTCATTTTAAAGACAGTGTAGTAATTCTAAATCCTGACTATACTATTCTTTCTGATACGATGGAATACAATACCGTATCAGAAATTTCATATTTCTTCGGACCAACTGAAATAATAGGTGACAGCAGTTATCTTTACTGCGAAGATGGTTGGTATAATACAAAAACAGACATCAGTAAACTCAAAATAAATGCTCTGGTAAAATCTAAAAATCAAATAGTTAAAGGAGATTCCATTTATTATGAGAAAGCGAATGGTTATGGGAAAGCCTATGGTAATGTTGAGTTGACTGATACATTAAAAGATATGATTGTTAAAGGAAATTTTTCAGAGTATTTTGAACAACCGGAAAGTTTCTTTGTAACTGATAGTGCTGTATTTATTCAAATTACAAGCACCGATAGCCTCTTTGTTCACTCTGATACACTCAGGTCTTATAAAGATTCAACAGAAAATTACCGTACAGTAAGTGCCTATTACCATTGTAAAATGTATAAGGATGATTTTCAAGCTAAATGCGATTCAATGGTTTATTCACTCCGTGATTCAGTTATCAGAATGTATAATGACCCCATTCTTTGGTCAGATAAAAATCAGATAACCGCCGATTCTATTGCAATTTTTACAAAAGACGGGCATGCTGATCATCTGGAAATGTACAATAACGCATTCATTATTACCATGGAAGACAGTATTCGGTTCAATCAGATTAAAGGCAAGAATATGATTGCATTTTTCAAGGATGATAATCTTTACAGGATTAATGTAACCGGTAATGGTGAAACAATATATTTTACTTTGGATGAAGGAGAAACAATAGGTGTAAACCAGGCACTTTGCAGTGACATTATCATTTACCTGGAAAACGAGGAAATAAGCAAAATCAGTTTTCTTGTTAAACCAGACGGCATCATGACCCCACCCGATGATGAAAATCCTGAAAACCTCAGACTTGATGGATTTATTTGGCTTGAATTATTCAGGCCATTAAATAAATGGGATATTTTTATATGGGAATAAGAGAATAGTATGTATTCAGCTAATACTCATCTTCGTTAAAAAAGAAATCATCCTTACTGGGATAGTCGGGCCATATGTCTTCAATACTTTCATATATTTCTTCCTCATCTTCAATCTCCTGAAGATTCTCAATTACTTCTAAGGGTGCCCCTGAACGAATTGCATAATCGATTAATTCATCTTTGGCTGCAGGCCAGGGTGCATCTTCCAATTTTGACGCTAATTCAAGTGTCCAATACATATATGCTCAATATTAGATTCCCTTAATCAGAACCTTCTGAAAAATTGTGCAAATATATAAAAATAAATATCAAATAATCAAATGGGGAAACTTATTTTTTTGAACCAGGCTTCCAATAAATTTCAATTACCTTAAAATCTTTGGTAAGCTTACGGGAAAGGACAAAAAGATAATCAGATAACCTGTTAAGATACTTTGCACATACCCTGCTTTTCATACCAATGTTATCAATTGCCAAAACTTTTCTTTCAGCTTTGCGGCAAATACATCTAGCAATATGGCAATAAGAAATAATTGTATTTCCTCCGGGAATAATAAATGAAGATAAAGTTTCAAGGTTTTTGTTAATGGAGTCAATCTTATCTTCAATTTTACTAATATCCTTTTCTTCAAGTCCCGCGACAATAGCTTTACTGTCAGGGTAATCTGAAGCAAAAACCGCAGCAGCAGTCATAAGACACTGTTGAATCCACTCAAGAAAATCTTTATCATCATTATTGATCTTTTGAACTCTAATCAACCCAATATATGAATTCAATTCATCAACCGATCCATATGCTTCAATTCTTATATCGGTTTTCAACACTCTTGCACCACCGGCCAATGATGTTTCTCCCTGATCTCCTGTCCTGGTATAAATCTTCACTGTAAACTATATCTAAAGTAACTATTCAGTGTCTTAAGCTTTATGCATACCCTTAAAGCATAATAAGTATACGGATTTTGCGATCCGCCAGCTGGCGGAGAAGCAATCTTTCATGACTTTTCGTAAAGCTTATAACAGTCTATCATTTACTCATTTCCTTGGTCTTCTTATTCATTATGTCTGAGTCAACCATACCATCAAACAGTCTGATAATCCTGTTAGCACGTAGAGCAATATCCTCTTCATGAGTAACAAGTATAACAGTATTCCCAATCTTATGTATTCCGGTAATTACATCCATAATGTCACTAGAAGTTTTAGAATCAAGGTTTCCTGTGGGCTCGTCTGCTAAAATAATTGAAGGATGATTAACCAGTGCCCTGGCCATTGCAACTCTCTGACGTTGTCCTCCGGAAAGCTCATTTGGTTTATGGGTCATCCTGTCTGTTAAACCTACACTTTCAATAACTTCCTTGGCCCTGATCATCCTATCCGGTTTTGATATACCGGAATAAACCATAGGAAGCATAACATTTTCAAGGGCAGAATACCGGGGTAATAAATTAAAAGTCTGGAAAATAAAACCAATCTCCTGATTTCGTATTTCTGCCAGTCTGTTATCATCCATCTGACTCACATCAGTGCCATTGAGAATATATCGTCCGCTTGTAGGTGTATCAAGACATCCAATCAGGTTCATCAATGTAGATTTTCCCGAGCCCGAAGGACCCATTATAGCTACATATTCACCCTTATCTATCTTAACAGAAACTGAACGCAGTGCTTTTACAACTACTGTTCCTACATAATAATTTTTTACAATTTTATCTATAGATATTACATTTTCCATCACTGAATATATATTACTAAATAAACTGCGAAATTAATTTATTTTGTTGAGAAACAAGCAATCCCTCAATTTTCTTTTCAATACCTAATTCTGAAATGTTGCTTTGAATAAATCTCTTCACGAAAAAATACCAAACCAAACCTAAAAAGGTCAAGTGTCAATTTTACATTAGAATATTTCTTTATCCTTTCCCATGCTTTCTCCATTCCACTACTCCAGTGAATATCATCAAATATAATAACACTTTCAGAATTCACCACTTCAAGGCATAACTCAAAATATTTAATCGTTGCTTTTTCCCTGTGATCTCCATCAATAAATATCAGATCAATGTCAGGTAATTGATCCAACAGCCCGGGCAACACGTTAATGAATTCACCTGTATATTGCTTTATATTACTGATTTTTAATCTGCTGAAATTTTCCATGGCCAAAGCAGACAATATTACTGAACCTTCAATTGTATAAATATTTGCATTTCCATCGGGTAAAGCAAGGTATGACGTACCAATACCTAATGATGTACCTAATTCAAGAATAACCTTCGGTTTAAAGAACATAACAGTGCGATATAGCAGATTACCATATTTTTTTTGTGTGGAAGATAACCTGGCAATATTTCCGATACTGAGATTTTTGCTTTTACCAAAATGCGATCCTGCACCAAAACCGGTTGTTTCCACTTTTGTCTTCTCTGATCGTAGCTCAGAACTAAGATCATTAATTTCCTTCATCTTCCGTTCAATTGTCCGGTCTCTTAAAACTTTTGTTACATATTCGTAAATAAAAGGGGAATGGATACCATATCCCCTACCATGTCCCGAAAACAAATAGTAAGTAATGTATTTCAGGATGTATTTCAGATTTTGACACATATTATCTTAATAATAAAATCTAAAGTTACTAATTGCTCGTTACTGGTTACTGGTCGCTGGTTAATATGCTATATTTCAATTGTTTAAAAAACCAATGTGTTTTTAATTCAATAATTATTCATTTTCCTGTCAGACTAAAAATCCGTATCAAGGCAAAAGTATAAATATGCTGATAATATATCCAAAAAAATAATAACTTGTCAGTATGTTTATAGTTGATACGAGCAACCAGTTAACAGTTACCAGTTACCAGTAACATAGATTAGTTATCTTTTTTAATTAATTTGCGAAGCAATATTCTTATTATTCAAAATATTTTTCCCAATGTCTGATAGTTTGAAAACCGACATAAAATATTTAAGCGGGGTTGGGCCAAAAAGAGCTGGTTTATTAAGGAAGGAGATTCAAATCAAATGTTTTGAGGACCTTTTATACTATTTTCCATACAAATATGTTGACAGGTCAAAGTTCTATACTATCAGAGAAATAAACAGCAGCCTTCCATACATCCAGATCAAAGGTCGTATAACCAACTTTGAAACAGAAGGCTTTAGAAGAAACAAAAGACTTGTTGCAAATTTTACTGATGATACAGGAACTATTGAACTTTTATGGTTTCGTGGTGTTCAATGGATAAAAGATAGTCTTAAAATCGGAAAAGAATATGTAGTCTTCGGTAAACCCGGGGTTTTCAATAATAGAATAAACATAATCCATCCTGAAATTGAAGCACAAGAAACGCTGAAAAGCAAGATCAATTCACCCTTACAATCCTTTTACAATACAAGCGAAACACTAAAAAAAGGATATCTCAATTCAAAAGCTATTCAGAAACTACAAAACAATCTTCTTCAACAGGTTAAAGGAAAAATCAGGGAAACAATGCCATCATACATGATTAATGAATTAAAACTTTTATCATTGGATGAGGCACTTCTTAATATTCACTTTCCAAAAAATCCTACAATACTAAAAAAAGCAGAATTCAGACTTAAATTTGAAGAACTTTTTTATATCCAGCTAAACCTGATTAAACAGAAAAAAACAAGAAGTAAAGAACTGACAGGGCATATTTTCTCAACCGTAGGTAATAATTTTAATACTTTTTATAATAAACATCTTCCATTTAAATTGACATCAGCCCAAAAAAGAGTACTGAAAGAAATCAGGCATGATACCGGGTCGGGGAAACATATGAACAGACTTCTTCAGGGGGATGTTGGTTGTGGAAAAACACTTGTTGCATTAATGAGTATGCTTATAGGACTTGATAATGGCTTCCAGTCTTGTATGATGGCTCCCACCGAAATACTTGCCAAACAGCATTTCCAGACACTCACAAGAATGCTGGATAATATGGAAATTCAAATTGCACTGCTTACTGGTTCTACTAAACAATCAGAAAGAAAAGTAATATTTAAAGGTCTTAATGATGGGAAACTAAATATCCTTGTAGGAACACATGCATTAATTGAAGAAGCTGTTAAATTCCAAAATCTCGGTCTTGTTGTTATTGATGAACAGCATCGTTTTGGTGTGGCACAAAGAGCAAAGCTATGGAAAAAAAACAGACAACCTCCTCATATTCTTCTAATGACCGCAACACCTATTCCACGAACACTTGCAATGACACTTTATGGTGATCTCGAAATATCAGTTATTGATGAACTACCACCGGGAAGAAAATCTGTAATAACAGCACATTACTACGACTCAAAAAGATTAAGACTTTTCGGTTTTCTACGTAAACAAATTAAAAAAGGACAACAAATATTTATTGTATATCCACTTATCCAGGAATCCGAAAAGATGGATTATAAAGATCTGGAAGATGGCTATGAAGGTATAGTAAGAGAATTTCCACCACCGGAATACGCAGTAAGTGTTGTGCATGGGAGAATGAAAACCGAAGAAAAAGATATTGCCATGAGATATTTTGTGAAGGGACAAACAGATATTATGGTAGCTACAACTGTAATCGAAATTGGTGTTGATATACCTAATGCATCAGTAATGGTTATTGAAAGTGCTGAAAGATTCGGCTTATCACAACTTCATCAACTAAGGGGCAGGGTTGGCAGAGGAGCAGATCAATCCTATTGTTTACTTATGACCTCAACGAAACTTACACATGAAGCAAGAAAAAGAATTGAAACGATGGTAGAAACAAATGATGGTTTTGAAATTGCAGAAGTTGATCTGAAATTACGCGGACCGGGAGACCTGGAGGGAACACAACAAAGTGGCATCGCATTCAGCCTTAAAATTGCCAACCTTGGAAAAGACGGACAAATTCTTCAATACGCAAGAGATAGGGCTGAAGAAATAATAGAGAAGGACCCTGAGCTTATTAATCCTAATAATACAATTCTTGTTTCACAATTAAAAAAGCTGAGGAAAGAAAATATCGACTGGAGTTCAATAAGTTAGAGCATAAAGCATAGTTTAGCAAAATAATTAAAAAATGTATTTTTCCATTAAACCGGTAACATTTGTCCTGATGATCCTGCTGCAGGTTTTTCTTCCGGAAATAACCTCGGGCCAAAATGAAAAATGCAATATAATTAACCATGCATTTGCTCCCGGTGAATCTTTATCATATATTGTTTCATATAATGTTTTTATTTTCTGGACTGATGTGGGAGTTGTAAATTTCACAGTATCGGAGACAGAAAAAGACAAATACAAGCGTTTATACCTTCATGGTACAGGACAATCTTTCCCAACCTGGAACTGGTTTTTTAAAGTTGACGATTCATACGAATCATGGGCTGATCCGGTCACCCTTAAACCTTATGAGTTTAAAAGAGATGTATATGAAGGAGGTTATGAAATAGATATACATTACAATTTTGACCGGGAACAAAATATCGCCTTGTCAACCTCAAGTAAAACAAATAAAGCGGAATGGAAGGATACTATTGAAATAACCGAATGTACATACGATGTATTATCAATTCTTTATTACACCAGGAATATTGATTATTCAGCTTACAATCCGGGTGATACTATTCTGGTTACCATCCTGCTGGATAATGAGTTAACTAACATATATTTTCGCTATCTTGGCAAAGAAAATATCAGAGTACATGGTTTTGGAAAGTTCAGATGTATTAAGTTTAGTATCTATCTCGTTGAAGGTACTCTTTTTGAAGGAGGTGAAGATATGGAAGTATGGGTAACAGACGATGAGAACAGGATACCATTGAAAATTAATTCACCAATACTTGTTGGTTCAGTGAAAGCCAGGATCATAAGTATTAAAGGGATAAAACATCCCTTGAATTCAAAAATTACCCGTAGATGAGAAGTTTATAACAATTATATAAACCACCCGAAAAATATTAATTATTTAACACAACCCGTATTATTACATTATATTTATATTCATTAATATTTGTCAATATCCTTAAAAACCTGTCAAACTAAATTTTGTTTTCTTCTATTCTTTTTAACTTTGCAAACTATTATTTTAGGGTAAATGGGAACATCGAAGGAAATTAAACATCCAGGAGTAATTACAAGTATTGATTCCTCCAAAATAAAGGTCACTATCACAACCTATTCAGCATGTTCATCATGCGGTGCGAAAGGTATTTGTTCCATATCCGATGTTAAGGATAAGATTGTTGAAGTTCCAAAAACCGGTGATTTTTCTGTCGGTCAAAAAGTCCAGGTTATTCTGCATCAAACCATGGGTTTTAAAGCCCTTTATCTTGGTTATGTTCAACCCGTTATCGTAGTATTAATAATTTTAATTTTCACTAGTTCCATTACGCAGAATGAGGTATTGACAGGACTCATTTCCCTGGGAGCTCTGGGACCTTACTATCTGATCTTATATTTCTATAGAGAAAAAATCAGAAATAAATTCACCTTTGCAATCAAGAAACAAGAACAATGAGCAGCATATTATTATCAATATTATCTCTCAGTTCTATTGGTATTGTAGCTGCTATAATACTTTACCTGTTTGCGCAAAAATTCAAGGTTCTTGAAAATCCGATAATATTTGATGTTGAGGATGCACTGCCTGCTGTTAATTGTGGCGGATGCGGATATCCAGGTTGCAGGAATTTTGCCGAAGCATGTGTAAATTCGGATACTCTTGATGATCTGTACTGTCCGGTAGGCGGACAGGAAACTATGGACATTGTAGCAAATCTCCTTGGCAAAGAAGCAAAACAAACTGATCCAAGAGTTGCCGTTATACGGTGCTCAGGATCATTTGAGAACAGACCAAGAACAAACCATTACGACGGTGCTTCATCATGTGCAATAGCTTCCGCATTATATGTCGGAGACACTGATTGTCCGGTAGGATGCCTTGGTATGGGTGATTGTGTGACAGTATGTGAATTCGAAGCCATATATATGAATAGAAAAACCGGTCTTCCGGTTGTAATTGATGAAAATTGCACTGCCTGTGGTGCTTGTGTTGAAGCTTGTCCAAGAGATATTATTGAACTGAGAAAGAAAAATAAAAAAGACAGACACATATTTGTTTCCTGTATTAATACAGAAAAAGGCGGAATTGCTAAAAAATACTGTTCTGTTACCTGCATTGGATGTACAAAATGTTTTAAAGTTTGTGAGTTTGGAGCAATCACAATGGGCAATAATCTGGCTTTTATCGATTCAGATATGTGTACACTTTGCAGAAGATGTGTCACTGAATGCCCGACTAATGCAATACTTGAGATCAATTTTCCGCCCAGAAGAATAAAAACGGATAAAGAAAAAACAACACTGTCAAATAAAACCTTAGAAAAAGCGAATACTGATACAAAAGAGTAAGTTCGTTATTAGTTACTTTAATGAAGCGGGATGAGTAAGATGCTTAAAACATTTAAAAAGGGAGGAATTCATCCGTCGGAATATAAACTCACGGATAAAAGTCCTGTTAAAATATTGCCACTCCCTGAGAAAGCAACTATTCTACTCTCTCAACATATTGGGGTGCCTGCAGTACCGGTTGTCAGAAATGGGGATACTGTTAAAGTTGGACAGTTAATCGCACAAGGCAGAGGATTTGTGTCTTCCAATATTCACTCATCAGTTTCGGGAAAAGTTGTTAAAATCGACTCGTTCCCTGATCTTACCGGTTATAAAAAAACTGCAATAGTTATTGATGTTGAGGGAGATGAGTGGGAAGAAAATATTATTCAATCAACTGATCTCCGTAAAGATATAATACTTTCAAAAGGCGAGATATTAGAAAAAATCCGCGAATCAGGAATTGTAGGATTAGGAGGTGCAGCATTCCCTTCACATGTTAAACTTATACTACCTAAGAATAAAAAAGCAGAAACACTCATTATTAACGGAGTTGAGTGTGAACCATATTTAACTTCTGATCACAGGTTAATGCTTGAATATGGTAAAGAAATGATAATTGGCATCCGTATCCTTATGAAAATCCTGAATATTAGTAAAGCTATAATAGGAATCGAAAACAACAAGAAAGATGCTATTCAATATTTGAAAGAAATTAGCACAGATATACCCGGGATTAAAGTGTGTCCTTTAGAAGTTAAGTACCCCCAGGGAAGTGAAAAACAACTTATTAAAGCTATTACAGGCCGGGAAGTTCCATATAGAAAATTACCTGTTGATGTAGGCGTTATAGTTCATAATGTTTCGACAGCATATGCAGTTTACGAAGCTGTTCAAAAAAACAAACCACTGATAAACAGGATAGTAACCGTTTCGGGTAAATCATTGAAAAAACCATCCAATTTTGTTGTCAGGATAGGTACTCCAATCCGGCTCCTTATTGAAGCAGCAGGCGGTCTTCCGGAAAATACAGGCAAGGTAATAAGCGGCGGACTTATGATGGGAAAAACTCTCAACTCGCTGGATGTACCTGTAATAAAAGGAATGTCTGGAATACTGGTTTTACCTGAAGATGAAACGAAAAGAAAATCAATTGAACCCTGCATTCGGTGTTCAAAATGTGTAACTGTTTGCCCTATGGGACTTGAGCCGTATTTATTAATGCCATTAACTCAAAATGAAAATTTTTACAGACTGGAAAAAGAAATGGTTTTAGATTGTATTGAATGTGGTTCATGCAGCTATATCTGTCCGGCTAACAGGCCTTTACTCGACTTTATCAGACTTGGAAAAACGGAAGTGAATAAGATAATCAGAGAAAGGAAATAAGATGGAAGAATGGAAAAATGGAAAGAATTGTACACTATATAAGTTAAATATATATAAAAATATAAACTGATCTTTTATGAGTAAATTACTAACGGTTTCTCCCTCACCACATGTTTTCGGAAAAGAAACAACTCCGAATCTTATGTACGGTGTTATCATCGCCCTTGTACCTGCAGTACTGGCTTCAATCCTGTATTTCGGGTGGGGTGCTGTAATCGTTATATCAGTGGCGGTATTTTCGTCAGTTTTATTTGAGTTCCTGATCCAGAAGTTCCTTTTACGGAAAAAAACTACAATACATGATGGCTCAGCAGTTATTACAGGTTTATTACTCTCTTTGTGCCTTCCTTCCAATTTCCCCGTTTTGCTTATTATCCTCGGTAGTCTGTTTGCAATTGGAGTTGGGAAGTTATCATTCGGAGGGTTGGGTAATAATCCCTTCAATCCGGCACTTGTCGGAAGGGTTTTCCTTTTCATTTCTTTTCCCGCAAAAATGGCAAGTTGGCCCGATGCACAAGGATTTCAAACTCAATATATTGATGCAAGCACAGGAGCAACTCCACTAAGTATCATTAAAGAAGGTCTGGGTAAAGGAGATTCCATATCACATCTGATGGATAAAATCCCTACCTATCAGCAATTATTCTTTGGCAACATGGGTGGATCAATTGGCGAAGTTGCTGCAATTGCATTAATTCTTGGTCTTGCATATATGCTTTTAAGAAAGATTATCACATGGCATATACCTGTATCAATAATCCTTACTGTCGTAATTTTTACAGGTATTCTCTGGCTTATCAATCCGGAACAAAATGCCGATCCACTTTTCCATATCCTGTCAGGAGGAATACTGCTGGGAGCAATTTTTATGGCAACTGATTACGTTACCTCGCCCATGACTGGGAAAGGAATGATTTTATACGGGATCTGCATCGGAATATTGACAATAGTAATCAGACTATTCGGATCCTACCCTGAAGGTATTCAATTTGCAATACTAATTATGAATGGATTTGTTCCGTTAATAAATTACTATATCAAACCAAAGCGATTTGGAGAGGAGATAAAAAATGGTTAAGAAAGAATCTTCGTTTGTAAATATGGTTTTTACCCTGTTTGTAATAACATTAACAGCATCAACTGCCCTGGGATTTGTGTATAAATTTACCAAAGCACCAATTACCGCTGCTAAACAAGCTGCAAAAATGAAAGCAATCAATGAGGTTCTTCCTGAATTTAATAATCTGCCAAACGAGGAGGTATACAAAATAGCCACGGATAATGATACATTATTTTTTTATCCGGCACGTGAAAACAGCAGGCTGGTTGGAACAGCAATTGAAACATTTACAAATAAAGGTTTCAGTGGAAAAATTAAGTTAATGATCGGGATTTTACCAGATGGTTCAATTAATGACATAGTTGTTCTCGAGCATAAAGAAACACCGGGTCTGGGAGACAAAATGTCAAAGAGTAAATCTGACTTTAGTTTGCAGTTTCAAGGCATTAACCCGGAAAATTTCAATATAAATGTAAAAAAAGATGGAGGTGATGTTGATGCAATTACAGCTTCAACAATAAGTTCCCGTGCATATTGCGATGCAGTAAATCGAGCCTGTAATGCTTATTTGAAAGGAGGCAAAAAATGAATCAGTGGAAAAATTTTAATAAAGGATTTTTCAGGGAAAATGCCGTTTTCGTTCTGTTCCTGGGATTATGCCCTACACTGGGTGTAACAACTTCAGTAATTAACGGAGTGGGAATGGGACTGGCAACAACATTTGTATTGCTTATGTCAAATATCGTAGTTACC
>Ga0307992_1000229_pt1 | contig 36024 bp, 36 predicted proteins | sample EllFjometagen133_FD_203162 | JGI IMG/M metagenome (GOLD analysis project Ga0307992, IMG submission 203162) | Marine microbial communities from Ellis Fjord, Antarctic Ocean - #133 | ecosystem: Environmental > Aquatic > Marine > Unclassified | place: Southern Ocean | collected 2014-10-08
AAAAAGCGATAAAGAATTTAAATATTTTCTTTTTATTGCCAAAGGCTCATGCGGAGAAGTAAGATCAATGCTGTATTTAGCACAAGCCCTAAATTACACAAATAATGAAAATTATAAAAATTTCAATAATTTATCCATTGAAATATCAAAACTAATATCAGGTTTCATAAAAACTCTATAAATCAAAACTTTATAGACTTTATGAACTTTTAACTTTAAAGACTAATTTATGAAAGCTTTAATAACAGGAATCACCGGGCAAGATGGCTCATATCTGGCTGAATTATTACTCAAAAAAGGCTACGAAGTTCATGGATTAAAAAGAAGATCTTCTTCTTTTAATACCGCTCGTATCGACCACATTTATCAAGATCCGCAAATTAATAACAGAAACTTTATTTTACATTATGGAGACTTAACTGATTCAACCAATATTGTTGGCTTACTAAAAAAAATTCAACCAGACGAGGTATACAATCTTGGTGCACAAAGTCATGTAAAAGTTTCCTTTGAAACTCCAGAATATACTGCCAACTCAGATGCTATTGGAGCCTTGCGAATTCTAGAAGCCATTCGTATACTAGGACTCGAAAAGAAAACACGCTTTTACCAAGCTTCAACTAGTGAAATGTTTGGTGCCTCTACCCCACCACAAAATGAAAATACTCCATTCTACCCTAGAAGCCCATATGGAGTAGCCAAGCTTTACTCTCACTGGATTACAATTAACTACCGTGAAGCATATAATATATTTGCGGTAAGTGGAATTCTTTTTAATCATGAATCACCTCGTCGCGGTGAAACCTTTGTTACTAGAAAAGTAACTAGGGCAGTTTGCAGAATCAAGCTTGGACTTCAAGATAAAATCCAACTCGGCAATCTAGATGCAAAACGAGACTGGGGTCATACTCGTGACTACGTTGAGGCAATGTATCTTATGATGCAACAAGATAGGCCACAAGACTTTGTAATAGCATCTGGAAAACAATACTCTGTTAGAGAATTCTGTGAAGTAGCCTTCAAAGAAATTGACGTCACAATAGAATGGCAAGGAAAAGGAGTTAATGAAAAAGGAATAAACAAAGATACAGAAGAAACTATAATCGAAATAAACCCAGAATACTTCCGCCCAACAGAAGTTGACTCCCTGCTAGGTGATCCAAAAAAAGCAAAAGAAAAGCTCGGCTGGGAAACCAAAATATCCTTTGAAGAACTAGTTAAAGAAATGATAGAAAGCGACATGAAAGAAGCAGAAAAAGAAATGCATTTAAAAAATAACGGCTATTAACTAACCGAAATAACTACACCCTCAACAAAGCAAGCTTTAGATGAGTAAAAATTTTAATTTAACAATATGGAAAATTTCGAGATTCAAAAACGCATTGAACAACAAGAAAAAAAAGAAAAATTTGATGATTTGATTATCTTCACAACAACTTTCTACAAAGAGGATGATACTTCAAAAATAAGAGAAAAACTTGCATTAAAATTTTTTGAAAATGCCGATAAACTTGAAATAAAGACAGTAGTAATAGACGGCGGATCAAATTCTTCTTTTTTAAATAAACTAGAAGAGTATGAAAATATTAAACTAGTACAAAAAACTGATTTAAGCATGGGAGAAAGCCGCAGGCACGCACTCAACGAAGCTATTAAAATTTCCCAAAATAATACTCCAACAAATTACCTATGGGCAGAACCAGAAAAATGGAGTCTACTTTGCGAGAATAATATATCTGACATGATAAATATCCTAAGAAAAGGAAATGCAGACATAGTTGTACCAGAAAGAAAAAACAAAAACTCAATGCCAAAATTTCAATCATGGATAGAATCAAGAGCCAACAAAAAAGCCTCTGATAAGCTAGATAAAATATATGATTTATGGTTTGGCCCTAAAATGTTCAATAAAGCAGGCGCACAATATTTCCTTAACTACAAAAGTGATCTCGACAAATGGGATTCAATTATTAAGCCGGTAATTAACGCCTACTCTGACAATAAAAAAATATCCTCAGTCCCCGTCTCCTTTGACTACGATGAAAGTGAAAAACTTTATGAAGAAAACAACAGAGAACTTAAACAAAAAAGATTAAATCAATATTCTTCAATATTAGCCGAAATTGGAGATTCTTTTTGGAGTAAAAAAATCAAAAACAATAAACAATAAATTATTATCACAAAACAATATGCAAAAAAATTCAAAAATTTTCATAGCCGGACATCGAGGAATGGCTGGCTCCGCCATACTAAGATCATTAAAACAACTTGGCTACACCAATATAATAACCAGAACAAGAGCTGAGCTCGATTTATTAGACTTTAATGCTGTGACAAAATTTTTTAAAAATGAATCGCCAGAATTTATTTTTTTAGCTGCTGCAAAAGTCGGAGGCATTATAGATAACGTAAATTATCCAGCTAATTACATATACGAAAATCTACAAATACAAAATAACGTTATTCATAATGCTTATTTAAATAATATAAAAAAATTATTATTTCTGGGCAGTTCATGTATTTATCCAAAAAATGCCCCCCAACCCATAAAAGAAGAATACTTATTAACTGGTCCACTGGAGCCGACTAACAAATCCTATGCTATCGCCAAAATTGCAGGCTTGACAATGTGCGAATCATACAACAAGCAATACGGAACAAATTTTATTTCAGTAATGCCGACTAACCTATATGGACCAAATGATAATTTTGATTTAAAATCGTCTCATGCCCTGCCAGCTTTAATTAGAAAATTTCATGATGCTAAGATAAATAACGATAGCGAAGTAATGTGTTGGGGTACTGGGAAACCCAAGCGAGAATTCCTTCATGTTAATGATCTAGCTGACGCCTGTATATTTTTGATGAAAAATTACAACGAATCAGAAATAATAAATATCGGCACTGGAATTGATATAACTATTAAAAAATTAGCTGAAATTATTAAAAAAGAAACTAAATTTAAAGGTGAAATTAAATGGGATACATCAAAACCAAATGGCACACCTAGAAAATTATTAAATGTTGATAAAATACATACAGTTGGCTGGAAATATAAAATTGATTTAGAAACCGGAATTAAAAATACTTATAAATGGTATAAGAATAGTTTATAAAGTCAGAAAGTCAAAAGTCTATAAAGTCATAAAGTAACTTTAAGAACTTTACAGACTATACAAACAATATGAAAACAATAGTAATAAAACCTAAAAAAACTTTCAGCTGGAATGATTTCAAAGAAGTCTGGCAATATCGAGAATTGGCATATTTTTTTGCCTGGAGAGATATTAAGGTTAGATACAAACAAACATTTGTCGGTGTTGCTTGGGCGATTTTTCAACCCTTTATGGCCATGGTTGTTTTTAGTGTTTTTTTTGGAGGCTTGGCGAAAATGCCTTCCGACGGAATTCCCTATCCAATCTTCGTTTACTCTGGTCTTTTATTTTGGCAATTTTTCTCAACCGCACTTACCGAAACAAGTAATTCATTGGTTGGAAATGCTGGCATAATAACAAAAGTATATTTCCCAAGACTTATCTTGCCAATTTCAGGAATAGTTACTAAATTTGTTGATTTTGGTATCGCTTCACTGATTCTTGTAGGATTAATGTTTTATTATAATTTCGTTCCTAATTTAATAATTATTTTAATTTTACCATTATTACTTTTAATAACATTTATTGCAGCTGTTGGCGGTGGATTATTTTTAGCATCTGTAAACGTTAAATACCGAGATGTTCGTTATATTCTTCCTTATTTTATCCAGATGATGCTTTTTGTAACCCCTGTAATATACCCGGCAAGTATTGCAGGAAAATACTCCTGGATACTAGCCATGAATCCGATGACAGGAGTAATAAAAGCATCTCGGGCTGCTCTTTTTGGCAATGCCCCTATAAACTGGGAGCTACTCGGAATTTCCCTAATAGCTGTTTTAATATTACTTGTAATAGGTGTAGTATTTTTTAAAAAAACAGAGCGACATTTCGCTGATATCGTTTAAATAATTTTATATATGAAAAACGCAATTGAAATAAAAAATGTAGGAAAAAAATATAACATCACGCATCAACGTGGTGGTTATGTTTCGCTAAGAGATGTAATAACAAATATATTAAAAAATCCTTTCAAACATGCTAAGCACAAAGCAAAAAAAGCATTAGGCAGAATAGAAAAAGAAGAATTCTGGGCACTTAAAGACGTAAACTTAACGATTAAAAAAGGTGAAATAATTGGTATTATAGGATCAAATGGTGCTGGAAAATCTACTCTTCTAAAAATTCTTTCTAGAATCACTCCCCCAACGACTGGAGAAATAAAATTAAATGGTCGTGTTGCCTCATTACTCGAAGTTGGCACCGGTTTTCACCCAGAGCTTTCGGGTCGAGAAAATATTTTTCTTAATGGCGCAATTCTAGGAATGACAAAAAAAGAAATAGTTGAACGTTTTGATGATATCGTAGAATTCTCTGGAATAGAAAAATTTTTAGACACTCCAGTAAAAAGATATTCATCTGGGATGTATGTTCGACTAGCCTTTGCTGTAGCGGCTCACATGGAACCAGATATTCTAGTCGTAGATGAAGTTTTGGCTGTAGGAGATGCAGAATTTCAAAAAAAATCTCTTGGTAAATTAGATGCTACCTCAAAAACCGAAGGTAGAACAATTCTTTTTGTAAGCCACAACATGGCGGCAATTCAGAGACTTTGTAAAAAAACAATTCTTCTTGAAAAAGGTAAGGTTGTTATGTTTGATGAAACAGAAAAAGTAATAAACCGCTATATTGCCGAAATAGGATCTCGAGGAACAGAAACAAAGTGGAAAAAAGAAGAAGCTCCCGGAGATGATGTCGCCATCCTTCATTCTGCTAGAATTATAGATGAAAATTATAATAAGATACCTTTCACTACTGCAGACAAAAAAATAGGAATAGATTTTACATATGAAATATTAAAAAATGAATATACTCCTATCCCAAACATACATATTTTCACGTCAACAGGTGAACGTGCTTTTATGAATCATGAAGAATATAATAAAAAATTAGGAGTGAAAGGAAAACACCGCGCTACTATGTGGATTCCAGAAAATTTATTAAACGAAGGCACTTATACAGCACAAGTTGTTGTATCAACTATGAAGCCGCTTAAAATTCACTTCTCACAACAAGAAGCTGTCGTATTTAATGTTATTGATAATATTATGAACTCCAGAAAAAACGACTTCAACCAAAAAATCCCAGGAGTAGTACGTCCTCGTTTAGAATGGGAAAATATTCTTCTCTAAAAAAACAAAAATTTATGACAAATGAAGTATTTATAGGAATGACAGTGTACAATGGAGAACGCTTTCTTGAAGAGGCAGTTAATTCTTTAATAAATCAATCATATACAAATTGGGAATTATATATTTCAGATGACAACTCCACTGACAACTCCTCTATAATTTGCAGAGAATACGCTGACAAAGATTCACGAATTATTTATTACAAACAAGAAAAAAATATTGGCATGTTTCCAAATTTTGAATTTGTTTTAAATAAGGCCAATTTGCCTTATTTCATGTGGGCCTCGCAAGATGACCTCTGGGAAAAAGACTTCGTTAAAACATGTGTTAAAAATATAGAAGATAAAAAAATTGATATTGCTACCACTGTTGTAGCGGACGTAGATTCCTACGGAAGAAATTTAAGAGAGTTAAATGAGATGGCTAAACTTTCCGGAAAACCAAGCATGAAACAAATTATAAAATATATTCTCCAACCTGAAATATTAGGAAAATGCAATTTGATGTATAGTGTATTCAAAACTAAAGCTATAAAAAAAGTATGGGAAATTTATCCGCAAAGAATGGTATGGGGATCTGATTACCATTTTAGCCTCGCTATCGTTAGTCACTTTGAAATATTTATTGATAAAAACATTCTATTTAAAAAACGACTTGGTGGATTTTCAAGTCCTGAATTAAATAAAAACGATACACCTGATAAAGCAAAAAAAATTATAATTAAAAACCCAAAAAATCATATATTCCCTTTCGGTCGATTTAAACAATATTTGCAAGGACACATAGAGGCCTTGCAAGAAACCCCTTATCGCCCATTAGCAATATTTTTGCTTTTAATTAGACTGCCCAGATCATTTTTTATTTATCTAAAAGAAAGAAATTATAAAAAATTTATTAAAAAATTATTAAAAAAATAAATTAATACAATAATATACAAAAATAAAATGATTCCATTAATGAAACACGCTTTTCTTAACGAACGAGCAACAAAAAAAGCTTTAGCAAATTTTATTTTAAAAAGTGATAAATTAAGCATGGGGAAAAAGTGCGAAGATTTTGAAAATGCTTTTGCAAAAAAACAAAATTGCAAAGAAGCAATTCTTTTTAATAGTGGAGGAAGTGCAAATTTAGCAATGCTCCAAGCATTAAAAAATTTAGGAAAAATAAAAAATGGTGATTCTATAGGATTTTCCTCTCTTACATGGTCGACTAACGTAATGCCTATTATTCAATTAGGAATGAAGCCAATAGCAATAGATTGTAATATTAATACTTTAAATGTAATGTCTACAAATTTATTAGACGTATTATCAAAAGTAAAAATAGACGCCTTCTTTATAACTAATGCTTTAGGATTCACTGGCGATCTTCAAAAAATTAAAAAAATATGTCATAAAAATAATATAATTTTAATTGAAGATAACTGTGAATCTCTAGGAACAAAATTACCAAGTGGTAATTCTGGTAATTTTGGCATTGGTGGAAGCTTTTCTTTTTTTGTAGCTCATCATATGTCAACAATAGAAGGAGGAATGGTTTGCACTGATGATTATAAATTTGCAGAAATGCTTCGTATCACAAGAGCAAACGGATGGGATAGAAACCTTCCAAAACACAGACAAAAATATTGGCGAAAAAATTATAAAATATCTTCTGAATTTAACGCAAAATATACATTCTATGATTTAGGTTTTAATATGCGCCCCACAGAAATTACAGGGTTTCTCGGATTATCACAATTAAAATTATTAGATAAAAATATAAAAAAGAGAGAAGAAAACTTTTTAATAGCAGAGAAGATTATAAAAGAAAACGATGATCTTATTTTAATAGATCATAATCATTTACTTAGAATATCTCCGTTTGCTATGCCCATAATTTGCAAAACACCTCTGTTAAGAAAAAAATATATGGCTCGATTTTTGGATGCGAATATTGAAATAAGACCTATGATTGCTGGAAATATCCAAGAACAACCTTTTTATAAAAAATATGTGAGAAACAAACTTAATCTTCCTGGAACAAACTTTATACATAATAACGGATTTTATTGCGGAAACTATCCGGAACTTTCTAAAAATGATTTAAAAACTATAATTAATTGTTTATACAAAAAATAAAATATGATTATTGTAAAATTAATTGAAGGACTTGGTAATCAAATGTTCCAATATGCCATGGGACGATACATTGCTCATAAAAATAATACGAAATTCAAGTTAGACAAAATTGGTTTTTTAGACTATAAATTACATGAATATGGATTATGCAATTTTAATATAAAGGAAAACTTTGCAACAAAAAAAGAAATTAATTATTTTAAAAAATATAAAAAATCAAATAAAAAAATAATTAGAAAATTTTATAATGCTCTATTTGCTGACGAATCTAAATATATCTTAGAACATCAATTCAACTTTATCCCTAATATCTTTAATGCAAAAAATAATGTTTACCTTGATGGCTTTTGGCAAAGTGAAAAATATTTTATCGACATAAAAGATATTATAAAAAAAGATTTCACAATAAAAAACCCAAGTAATAAATATAAAAATAAAGTAACGCAAATAAAATCAAAAAATTCAATCTCGCTACATATCCGTCGTGGAGATTATGTAAAAAACAAAGAAACGCTCAAGCATCATGGAATATGTTCGTTAGATTATTACAATAAAGCGATCCAAATAGTTAAGAAAAAACTTGATAATCCAACTTTCTTTATCTTTTCAGATGACATAGAGTGGGTCAAAAAAAATCTAAATACTAAGTCTACTAATTTTTTTGTAAGTGGCGGAAAACTACAAAATTACGAAGAATTAATCCTTATGAGCAAATGTAAACATAATATAATAGCTAATAGTTCGTTTAGCTGGTGGGGGGCATGGCTCAATGATAATCCGAAAAAAATAATAATTGCTCCAAAAAAATGGTTTGAAGTAAAAAAAATGAACACTATCGATTTAATTCCAGATTCATGGATAAAAATATAAAATAACATATGTGCGGAATTTTAGGTATCATGGGTAGCAACCTTAAAAACTACTCTAATGAAAAAATCGAATTAATGCTATCTACTTTATCAAAAAGGGGTCCGGATGATAAAGGTATTTTAGGGTTTCCTAATTGTATACTGGGGCAAACAAGACTTTCGATTATTGACCTAAAGAGTGGACATCAACCAATGCAAGATAATCAAAAAAATATAGCTATTACCTATAATGGAGAAATTTATAATTATCGAGAATTAAAAAAAAAGCTTAAAAATAAAGGTCATATATTCTCAACAAATTCTGATACAGAAGTAATTCTAAAAGCATACAACGAATACGGCGTTAAATGTCTAGAATATTTTGAAGGAATGTTTGCTTTTGCTATTTGGAATAATACAAAACAACAACTTTTTCTAGCCCGTGATAGATTTGGAAAAAAACCTTTTTTTTATGCAATTGACGAAAATAATAATTTTATTTTTGCTTCAGAAATAAAGGCTTTATTTTCTCTTGGAACTATTAAGGGTGTGATTGATTTTGAGGCTATAGATAATTTTATGCAATTAAATTTTATTCCTCCATATAAAACAATTTACAAAAACATTCATACATTAAAACCAGCTCATTATTGTATTGTTGATTACAAAAATATAGATAATATTACTACTTATAACTATTGGAAATTGGGAAAAAAAGAAATTAATATCAAATACGATGACGCAAAAGAAAAAATAAAAAGTCTAATAAAAAAATCGGTTCAAAAAAGAATGGTATCAGATGTAGAAGTCGGTTCAATGTTGAGCGGAGGTGTAGACTCAACCTTGGTTTCATACCTGGCACAGAAACATACAAACAAACCTTTAAAAACTTTTTCAGTAGGATTTGAAAACTTTATAAATGAACTACCGTTCGCGAAAAAAGCCGCTAATAAAATTAAATCTGACCACAACGAGCTAATTATGAATGTAAATATTGCTGAGGAGCTAAAAAAGGTTTACGAATATTTAGACGAACCAAATGCCGACGCCGCTATAATCCCGACTTATTTAATATCAAAGTTAGCTCATGACAAAAACACTAAAGTTCTTCTTAGCGGGGATGGAGCAGACGAATTATTCTTAGGCTATGGATGGTATTGGAGTCATTGGAATATAGGGTGGAAACATAAAATAAAAAATTTTAATTTATTTCCTAAGCAATTCCGTGATTATTTAAAAAAAATTACATATATAAACAAAAAAGAACGAAAACGGCTTTGGAAAAACAAAAAAATTGCTGATTCAAAAATTACCACTGATTATGATGATAGTAAAAAACTTTCTGATCTAGATAAAATTAATATTTACGATTTAAATATGTATCTCCCTGGAGATTTACTTTCTAAAATAGATAGAGCTTCAATGATGACTTCCGTTGAAACACGAGCACCTTTTCTTGATAAAGAATTAGTTGAATATGTTTATAATATACCTACCGAATATAAAACAAACAAGAAAAAAGGCAAGATTATACTAAAAGACATTTTAGAAGAAATAATGCCGAAAGAATTCGTGCACAGAGGCAAGCAAGGATTTGGACCACCAATAAATGACTGGCTAGAAAAAAATGAAATGAAAAATCTAATACATAATTCCTTTATTGTTTCAGAGGCTTTTATTTTTTCTTTTCTAAATAAAAAACACATTCAAAAAATAATTAATAAATTTTATCAAAAATGTGATAAAAAGTATGGTATGGAAATATGGATACTTTTATGTTTAGAACTTTGGTTAAAAAATAACAAAAAATATCATGCGTAAATTTTCTTTAATCTATTGGGCATATAGAAACAAAATAACCAACAAGCTTTGGGGGGTTGTTCATGCGCCTTGTAGAGGTAAAAAAAGGGGGTCTATTCTTATTTCATATTTAACAGGCCCCTTCACTCTTGCTCCAAGCGAATATTTTACAGACCCTCACTCAAGTTATTGGGAATGCTCTGAAATTGTTCACCTTTTTTCGAAACGTGGCTATAATGTAGATATAATAAACTGGAATAATAAAACTTTTCTACCGAAAAAAAAATATAAACTCTGTTTAGATATACAAAACAACCTTGAACGCTTATCTAAGTTCTTACCAAAAGAATGTGTAAAAATTATACATATTGTTTCAGCTAACTCAAAATTTCAAAATAACGCTGAGCGGAAACGACTTAATGATCTAAAAAATAGAAGAGGCGTTATTTTAAAAACCCAAAGAACAAATACTCTCTCCGAAAACACAACTTATGCTGATTTTATAGAAGGTTTTGGCAACCGAACCATACATTGCTCATACAAAATTTCTAACAAACCCATCTTTCCTATTCCAATTTCAGTTGTATGTAAATATGATTTTCCTAAAAATAAAAATTTTAAATTAGCTAGAAAGAACTTTTTATGGTTTGGTGGTGGTGGCGCAATTCTTAAAGGACTTGATTTAGTAGTAGAAGCCTTTTCTAGATTGCCAAACTTAAACTTATATATAATCGGACCAGCACCTTTTGAAAAAGAATTTTCGAAAGAATATAAAAAAGAGCTCAACCTGCCTAATATCCACCACTATCCACGACCTAAAATATCAAAAAATGGCTCAATGACGATAGAAGGACAACCTTTTATTAAAATTATGAATCGATGCGTAGCAATTATATACCCATCAGCCTCCGAGGGAACTTCTGGTGCGGTAATTCAGGCAATGCATGCGGGAATTATTCCTATTATAACAAGAGAGGCCGGTTTATCTAAAAATTCCCCATCTATTATAATTGAAAATCCATCAGTTGAGTCAATTATTTCATTAGCACAAAAAGTATCTGAAACAAACCCAGCAACCTTATATAATACAGCTCACGATTCTTGGAAGTATGTAAACCAATATCATACGAAAAAAAAATTTAGCGAATCCTACGCGAACTTTATTGATAATATTATAAAACTATGAAAAATCCTTTAATTTCAGTAATAACACCAGCATATAACTGTGAAAAAACTCTTAAAACAGCGGTTAATTCTGTTATTAATCAAACTTACAAGAATCTAGAAATAATAATAGTCAACGACAACAGCACGGATAACACATCAGGTATTGCGAAAGAATTAAAGACAAAAGATGATAGAATAAAAATTATAAAATCCCCCTTGGATCCCTATCGTTTTGATAAAAAACTTAATAGAAATATAAATGCAGGATATTTAGCAAGAAATACTGGTTTTAAATATGCGAAAGGAGATTATATTACATTTCAAGACGCCGATGACGCCTCCCTGCTTAATAGAATAGAAATTCAATATGAATTATTAAAAAAATACAATTCAACACATCTTACACTTGATTGGATGAAGTTCGATAAAAAATATCTTAATAAAAAACTAGATCCTTCATTGTATACAGAAATGTCAAAACCAGACGAGCTTTATAAAATGTCTCAAAGATCAAAAGGCTTTGTCGCAAAAATATCAAAATCGCTAAATAGATTAATCCCATTCCATTTGAAGAGAAAAAGGGTGATAAATAAATTATTTTTTGGGTCACTTGAAAACTATCCAGGCACAGGCAACTCCCCTCTTTTTAAAAAAGAGGTAATAGAAAAAGTTCAATTTAGAAAATTAAGTGATAGAATATGGCCATCTTTTATGGGACGAGGAGCTGATAAAGATTTTAATTTTCAGGTCGCTGAAACGTTTAAAAATAGTCATGTTTTTTTTATTCCTCTTTACATGTGGAGAGTAGATGCCCAAAATAAAAGATACATAAATAAAAAATTATAAATCTAGTAATACCTATATGCAAAAAATAAAACTATCCTTTGTAATAACAGCAAGAAATGATAATTATGGCGGAAATCTAATTAGCAGAACGATGACATCTATACGTGTGCTAACTTTTTTAGTAAATAAATACAAAATACCATCAGAAATAGTTTTAGTTGAATACAATCCTGTGCTAAATAAAAAATATTTTATTAATGAACTCACTATACCAAAAAACCCTTTTCTATCAATACGAGGGATTATCGTTCCGAGTGAATTTCATAATAAAGTTCGAAAAAACAACATTCCGCTTTTAGAATATATTGCGAAAAATATTGGAATAAGAAGATCGTATGGGAAATATATTATTGCAACAAATCCAGATATTATAATCAGCGAATCTCTAATAAAATTTATATCAGAAAATAAATTAAACCCGCATTGTTTTTACCGAACTAATAGAAGTGATATATCAATAAAAAAATTTGATGAGACAATGCCAGAAGAAATAATATTAGAAAAATGCAAAAAAAATGTAGTTAAAATCTTCTACAATACACGCACAAATTATATTTCATATCTTGAGTGGATAAATCGTGTTATCCACGGTAGAAAAATAAAAGATTTATACTTTTGTCCTTTGTTGAATTATTTTAACTCTCCTTGTAAAAATAAAATCCACGAGAATGCAGCGGGTGATTTTTTGATGGCTTATAAAAATGTATGGGAAGCCGCACACGGATATGAAGAAACTCCAAACAATTTATATCACGACGGGCTTATCCTCTATGTCTTAGAGGCATTAGGACACAAACAACAGGTTCTTTCTCAGCCGATATACCATATAAATCACGATATTGGAAGAGCAGGGCGACCCGGTATAGAATTTAAATATTTTAGAAAAAAAACAACAGAAATGCAGAAAACAAAAATCCCAAACATTACAAATAATACAAATTGGGGGTTCCCAAAAATTAATTTTAATGAAATATTTCTTACTCCAAAGAATTAAGACGTTCAAAAGTTTTTATCCATACACCCATCCCTTCAATATAATCCTTAAAATAAGAACTGTGGTTTGTTTCAATAGCATCAATTTTTAATATTTTTGGAAGAGAACAATATATCTCTAAATAACATTCAGAATATGTCTTTCCTGAAAGATTTACAGCCGACAAAGCTTCTACAAAACGCATAGTAAGATTCATCCCATCAACTTCTTTTTCGAGATCTTTCCAATAATTATGTAAATTTCTTTTTTGCTCAACTAAAGGTAGTCCGAAAGATATTGTATGTCCAAGATGATCAGCAACGCGTTTTACAACATAAGAACCCCAAATATCATCGTATCTACCGACTAACGGACTTAAAAAATAAGCGGGGATGACATCACGAAGAAGTGAGGTATTTTGAGAATTAAAGGGGCTCCAAGTATCTTTGGCAAGAGCAAAATTTGATTTTCTTTTATATCCAGTAGCATTAATTGGTTTGGAAGAATAATATAAGCGCGTCAAAGCATCCACATCGGGATCACCTAACCAAAAACCAGCATTTACAACAACATTAACATTTTGCACATCAACCTGAGGCGATTCATCTTTAAACCACATTTCGGGAGCAAATCCCCTATGATAAAATTCACGCCCAAATTCTTCTTCTAAAAAAGAACAAACGTTTAGCCATTTAGTTCTAGATGATATAACATTCATTTTTTTTGTTTTTCCAACAGTATGAAGCCCAACAAAATCATTATCCATAAAAAAATTATCATCATCAATAGTTATAATTACATCGGCTCCTTTTTGATATGCATAAAGTAATCCAATGTTCCGTCTTTGAATTACATTATATGGGATATGTTTCATAAGCTCAGGAAAATCTTTCAAATATTTTTCTTGATAATCTACATCCATAAACAAAATTTCAACATCATTTTCTCTTGCGAGCTTGTCACAATATTTCTTAGCTCCTACAGGTGTTTTTTTATCACCAACAACAACAAAAAAACAATCTCTTTTATAAAGAAGAGTGTCTTTAACGTATTTTTCAAGTAACACTGGTATATTTATAGTTGTGGTAACAATAGAATATTTCATAATTTATTATTAGCTTATTAATTTATTATCCAAACGTCTGTGCGATCCTTTAAGTACTCTACGCATACCATCTTCCAGAGATATAGAAGGTTTCCATCCTATTTCTTGATTTAAAATAGTTGTATCTGCGTATCTAGACTGAACACCAATTGGTTTATCCAACATACGGTTAATCTCTCCGGAATAATTTTCTAATTTTAATAAAAGATTTATTAAATCATTAAATGAAGTTGGGATACCAGACCCTATATTCACACCCCGCCCATCTTTAATTTTGTCTAAAATAACAAACATTGCTTCAATACAATCATCAATATAAACAAAATCACGAGATTGTTCACCAGTTCCCCAAACATCAATCGGATTATCATGGCGCGCAACGCGAAGAGCAATAGAAGGAACGGGGTAAGAAAGATCTTGATCCTCACCATAACCAGAAAAAGGTCTAACGCAAGCGACATGCAATCCATAATATTTATGCGCAAGATGGGCAAGATATTCCCCTGTTAACTTGGACCATCCGTAGGTCATATCGGGCATACCAAGATTTCCAGAAAAAGTAACCATTTCTTCTTTTAAGGCCACAACACTCTTATCAGTCTGAAGATCTACAGGATACGCGGCCGAAGAAGAAGTAAAAAGAATCCGATCAAACTTGTGAGGAAATCGCGTGGCCCACAAAAAAAATGTTGTATCAATAGAAAGATCTGTTGCAACTAACATAGGATCTCCCTCTATAAGAGATCTTCCTCCAACAATAGAAGCTAGGTGATATACATCAGAGAAATCAGGAATTTCAACATCTAGCGAACCATTAACTAAATCGTTAAAAACACTTATTACATCGCGTTCAAGATATTTTATGGAAATTCCATCTTTCTCAAAGAGAATAATATGCCCAAGTTCAGTTCGGCTCCAACTATTTCCGAGCCAACTATCTGGATGTTGCCCAGTAAACAAGTTATCAATTATAAAGAGAGATTGATCCTTTAAAATTAATTTTTTAACCAGATGTCTTCCAACAAATCCACACCCTCCGGTAATAAGAACTTCTTTTTTTGAATTTTTCATTATATTAAGCTAAATTAAAAATAAAAAACTAATAAACACAAAAGTTAATATGATTTAATATTATCATATACTATGATTAAATACCACCAATAAAATAAAATTATAAATATAATCATCGCCTTTAAAAAAATGTTTTGATTATTTTTTTCATAGCTACAGATGATATCTATGCCTGGATAAATTCTGATGATGTATCTCTACCAGATGCCTTCCAAGGTATAACAAAATCTCTACAAAAATATCCTGAGATAAGCTGGATAAAAGGATCCACTTTATCTCAGGATAAGAATTTAAAAACTATAAATAAATTACCTTGCTGCATTTATAATCAAGAATGGATAAAAAAGGTATCTATGAGCGAAACTCTTACTTTATTCACCAGGAAAGCGTATTTTGGAGAAAAAAAATTATGGAAAAAAATTGGAGAGATAAATGGACCACTAAAATTAGCTGGAGATTATTATCTATGGACTCAATTTACAAAACACTCTCCTCTCTAGTCGATAAATTAACCTATTAGCCGTTTTAGAAAAATATTGGACAACTTAATGAAAACATGAAAGACTATAGAAAAGAACAATTATTAATTAATCAAAATAAAAAAACTGGCTTACTTTGAGAATAAAAATATTCTTTTGGTTAAAAACAAAAATACCTAATAAATTTGAGAAAATATTCCTATACCTATACCCTATTCTATTTTGGAATAATAATAAAAATTATATAGACATAAGTGACTCAAGCCCTACTATTAAAAATGTAAAATCATATACTGTTTAATATGAATAATAAAATAAAAAATAAATTAAAAAAAATTTCTCTACTAAAAATTTTAGTAATCTCTTATCGAGCAATAAAAAATAAATATACTTTTTTGAAAAAAATTAGTTATTTATTTTCATTTTTTAGTGATTACAAAAAATATAAGAAAATAAACAAAAATAGTAAATTTATTTTAAAAACAGAAGACCTATATCCTCGCATATACGACAAAACCTCTACGACTCCTTTAGATCCGATTTATTTTTTACAAAACAACTGGTGTGCAAAAAAAATATTTGATAATAAACCCGGAAAACATTTTGATATTGGATCATGTGTAAAATTTATTGGCTTAATCTCTCAATTCACACCCACCACCATGATTGATATTAGACCTCTACCTATAGAGCAAAAAAATCTATCATTTATTAAAGGTAATATTTTGAATCTGCCATTCAAAGATAACAAAATAAAATCACTTAGCTCTATTTGCGTAATTGAACATATAGGGCTAGGAAGATATGGGGATTCACTTGATTCACTTGGTTCTGAGAAATCAATCAAAGAGATTAAGAGAGTTTTAGCAAAAAACGGTAATTTATATATTTCCTTACCCATCGACAATAAAAACCGTACATATTTTAATGCTCACAGAGCTTTTACAAGAGATTATGTTCTAAAATTATTTAATCCCCTACAACTAATTGAAGAAAAATATATTTATGGTGCAAATATTCATAATAATTACCAACCTGAAAAAGGATTTGGAACTGGGCTTTTTTGGTTTAAAAAATAAAATAATAATAAATAGTGGCAAACTAAACAAAAAAATTTAAACTAAGTAATTTATTTTAATAATATGATTAATTACATAAATCAGTTAAAGACACATTTGATTGAAAAGATGATGCTATTTAAATTCTTTCAAAAAATTTTAGGAAAAAGATGGGTTTCTCGATGGTTAAAAAATTATAAATTGGCAGAACAGGAACTCTCTATCCTTCCTCATATTCTTGAAAAAAATTCTATTATTTTTGATATTGGCGCTAATCGGGGCGAGTTAAGTTTCTTTTTTGCCACTAAGTGCGACTCGTCAAAAGTTTTTTCCTTTGAGCCACAAAATAGAATATTCGGAATACTTACAGGTGTTGCAAAAAAAATAAAAAATATTATTCCAATAAATGTTGCTATGTCTGATTCTACTGAGAAAAAAACTTTAAAAATCCCCATTCGAAGAAAACTAAGATACACACCAGCAGCATCCCTTGAAGATGTCAACGAAGTAAATCTGGAAAAAGAGAAAATAAAAACCGTTATACTTGATAATTTTGTATACGAAAACAATATTAATAAAATAGATTTTATAAAATGTGATACCGAGGGTCACGAACTCGCAATAATGAAAGGGTCTGAAAAAACACTTACGAAATTAAGACCAATACTGTATATAGAAGTAAAAGACTCAAACAAAAAACAATTAATCAACTTTTTAAAAAGCAAAAAATACAATCCTTATCAATGGGATAATAAAAATTCTCAGCTTATTGCAATAACTCTTAAAGAGGAAGCTCTATCAGAAAATTATTATTTTTTTCCTATTGAAAAAGAAAAAACAATAATAGAAATAATTAAACAAAAATAAAGATGAAAAAAATAATTAAAAACTAACTTATTATGAATAAATATCTTCAAAAAGAATATAATCACAAAGCTCGTTGGTGTAGCTACTACCACCAATATAAAAATATTTTCGACTTTAATCCAGCTACTGTTTTAGAAATAGGAACAGGTGGTGGAATTATGGCAAACATATTAAAAGAAAACAACATAAAGGTTACAACAATTGATAATAATCCAGAAACTAATCCAGACATAATAGGAAGTGTTTTAAAAATACCTTTTGAAGATAATTCGTTTGACATAGTAGCCGCTTTTGAAATCCTAGAGCACCTACCTTTCAAGTCTTTCTCCAAGGCATTAAAAGAAATGCGAAGAGTGGCAAAAAATAATTTAGTAATATCACTACCAGATCACGGAAAATCACTCTTAAGACTAACATTCAAAATTCCATTTATCAAAGAAAAAAATATTCAATTAAGAATCCCTGCAATCAATAATAAAAAATACTGGGGTCCCTCTGGGCACCATTGGGAAATGGGAAACATCGATTATCCCTACAATAAAATAGCAAATGAAATAAAAAAAAATAATCTTAAAATAATAAAAAGCTACGTCCCAATTGAAAGTTCTTGGACTAGATACTTTATTTTAAAAAAATTATGAAGAAAAGCAAAAAAAAAATAATTATTTTACAAAACGATGGCGGAGAACTAGCGAATCAACTTTGGACATTTACTAGTGTTTACGCCTATTGCTTGGAAAAAGATTTTGATTGTCAAAATTATTCTTTTTTTGAATACGGACAATACTTTGATATACCAATCAATAACAAGCTGATTAAATTTTTATTTTTTAAACCATTTAAAAATCACCGCGCTAGAAGAAATAATCCAAAAAATAAATTTTGGAGATTTTTTTATAAAATATACGCCAAAACTTTTATTTATTTTTTTAAAAATAGAGTAGCTTCGTCTATAAACTCAGATGGCAAAAAAATCTATCTATCCCCCACTGAAGAAAATGATTTGTTAATTAAAATTGAAAATGATACTTTACCAATTTATTTTTCTGGTTGGCTTTTTAGAAATCCTGAAGGATTGATAAAATATAGAAAAGAAATAATTAATTATTTTAAACCGAAAAAAATATATACTAAAACAGCTGAAATAAAAATTGAAAAGCTAAAAAATAAATACAAAAATGTAATTGGAATTCATGTTCGCCAAGATGATTACAAAATATTCAAAAATGGCCTTTATTTAATCTCTCAAAAAAGAGTAAGTGAAATATTAAATGAATATTTAATAAGTACTGGAAAAAATTCACAAAATACAATGTTTGCTTTCACTTCAGATGGTCCAATTAATAAAAATCTATTTAAAAAATACAATATAACAATAAATAAAGGAAATCCAATAGAGGATTTGTACTTACTATCTCTTTGCGATACTATTATCGGCTCAAATAGTAGTTTTGGTAATTTTGCAGCCTACTACGGCGACAAACCTCACATAATTTTTCAAAAAGAAAAAATGGATTGGGCATATTATAAAAATAAAAATCAATATTTTCTAAATAAATACTGTACTATGGCTAATTAAAAATTTAAATAAAAATAAAAATAGTTCCGAGTACTCGGAACTATTTTTTTATATAAAAAATTTTATTTCTTTTTACCAATCAAATAAAGATGAGCTGAAACTGCTTCTGCTCCAGAAATATTTGCAAATATAAAATCCAAAAATTTGAGTGGCCCCAAAATCAACATAAACATATGAGTTAAAAATGGAGCAATTTTTTTGAAACCAAATGAAAAAATATTACCCAGCCAATAGGCCAAAAACATAAGAAACGCACTCCATGGCCCGGAACGCACTCCTGATTCAACAATCTCGAGATCAGGAAAAAAAGATTTCAATCCACTCATAGACCATCTACCAAAATCATCTGGAGAAGCGTGATAGGGATGAATAAACGGAGCACTGATATATAAATAACCTCCTGATTTTATTACTCTTACCATCTCTCTGGTAACTTTTTGTGGAAACTCTACATGTTCTAACAAGGATTCACTAACTACCCCCTCACAAGAATTACTCTTGAATGGCAAATTCATCACATCAGCAACAACATCAACTTCAGGAAAAGGATAAATATCAACATTAATAAACTCGTCTCCCAATCTTTCTGGCCCAGAACCAACGTCTAATAACACTGGCTCATTTTTTAAATATTTTAGTATTTTTCTTGGTCCATTTTGAAGCATTAATACCGGACAAAAAAGATGCCAAATAAAATAATATAGTCTAGGGAATTGTTTCAAAAAACTTTTTAACCAATTTATTCCAGTTTCATGCTCTTCACTATTTTTGTTAAAAATATTATTTGCTATTAAAAATGGACGAGAACAATTATCTATTTTATACTCTCTATCACAAGAACATCTGAAAATATTATTTACTTTTTTAAGATCACTATTACAAGCAGGGCAACAAAGTAATGACGCAACATCTTTTGCTTTGAAATTATTGTTTTGTTTTTCTGAATGAATATTGATTAATTTATCAAACAAGAGAACATAAATAGATTTAAATCCATCTCGATATCGAATCTTTTTTCCATTTTCTTTATCTCGTGGATTATGAGAAATAGGCGTTTCAGAAATATTTAAACCTCTTCGAAGCACTTTGGTTGTAAAAAGAAGCTCAGCTTCAAAACCACCGCTTACAAAATCATCTTTTACTTTCTTTGGAAATAATTTATAACAAGTCCAAACATCTGTAAGCCTCACCCCATAAAGAACGTTAACGAGCTTAGTTATACTCCAGGCTCCTATTCGAGAAAAAATAAAACCTTCTCTTTTGTGATAATGTAAATTTCGAGAACCATAAATAACATCTCCTTTATTGTTTTCGAGAGCCATTATCATATCTTTAATTTCAGCCGGATTATATTCCAAGTCAGCATCTTGAATAATTATATAGTCACCACTTGACTCAGCTATCCCCCTATTTACTGCTGTACCTTTGCCACCATTTTTATTTTGATAAATTATTTTTATTCGTTCTTCATAGTCTTTTAATATTTCTCGAGTATCATCACGAGAATAATCATCAATAATAATAATTTCCTTTTCCCAATTTAAAAAAGAGACTTCTTCTACTTGCCTAATAATTTCTTTGATTGTGGCTTGCTCATTATAGCAAGGAATAATAATCGATATTTTCTTCATAAACTATTTAATTATTTTATTTTTTTGTTAAATAATAATTTCTTTAAATATAATAACATATAGATAGCAAACATAAAAATAAACAAAGTGACTGGCTGACGAAATCTAGCGTTCACTCCAAGTCCATTAATAGTGGTAGTTCCAGCAAAATAAACCACTAGAAAAATAGATAATAAAATTTTTGAAGAATATTTTTCTTTCCATAAATAAACGAAAACTCCAAGAAATGACATCAAAGTAATAAAACACCATAAAATTCTAGAAATAATAATAGCTACCATGGGAAACGAAATAATAGAATGTAATGTTTTGGTGAATAAAATAGGATTGTCAAAAAACATCATAAAAACTGGCTTGGGAAATCTTCCCGAGACACTTATATTAAGGTGCTTAAAAACAGTTAGCATACCGTCATGAGTAAAGAATGTAAAAACTGATATTGATAAAGACTTAACTATTCCTACCGGATAATCCTTTATCTCATCTAAAGATCGTTTGATAAAAAAATCACTATTAGACAAATTTATCTCCTTACCAACCACTCCATCCCTCTTTTTTAGCTCATCTCGTTCATAACTATATTCAGTCCCCTTCTCAAGAGATAATACAGTTGGTGCAAAATATATATACAAATTAAAAGCGGGTTGAGCTGTCATACCAATTTTTCCAAACGCAGTATAATTTCGATATATCCAAGGGGAAATAATTAATAAAAATGTCATAAGAAAAATTGCAATATGCGAAATATATCTCTTTGACAAATTTTTACGAAAACTCCAAAGTATTACAAAAGGAATAATTATTGGCAAAAATTGAGTAGTGGGCTTAACAAGCGTAGCTAGACCCAGAAATACAGAGGTCCAAATAATTCTTCGCAAACTAGGATTATCTAAATATTTAAATAAAAATAATAAAAAGATAAAAAACAGTAATATAAAAAATACCTCTGTATATAAAATTACAGACAAAAGTATTGAAAAAGGCTCAAGCGCCAACATCAAGCCAACTACTAAAGGTATTTTTTTTTCAGGCAATAGTTGCTTGATAATAAAATATCCCAAAACCGGAAGAAAACTACCTATTAATAAATTAATAATTGCCAGAAACCAATAACTATTAAATAAAAATAATATTCCAGCGAGATAGTATAAATAAAGGGGTGGACGAAGAGGATGAGGACTAAACGGAGCTTCTTTATCAACAGAAAAAACTCCATTATCAACAAGATTTCTGCTTATCTCATAATATCCATCATAACCATGAATAGTATTTATTAAGTCCCCACTATTTGAGATAAAACTTGCGTAAAAAAATATAGACCTTGCTATCAAGGCTACCAAAAAAATAATTATTTCTATTTTATACTTTTTAAAAAAATTGTACATAAATAATATTATTTATTAAAAACTACAAATTATCAAACATTTCTATTATCCTCTTTGCTCTATTTTGCCAAGAATGTTTCTTTACATCTTTTAATGCTTTTTCAGATAGTATGTTTGCTTTTTCTTGATTATCAAAAATCCACATAATTTTTTCAGATAAATCTTTTGGATCATCTGGACTAAACATTATAGCGTTCGTATTATCTACAATTTCAGAAACCGAAGGGATGTTAGAAGCAACAATTGGATTACCACTGGCCATATAATCGAATAATTTCATAGGAGAAGTATAATACTTAGAAATCTTTTCTTTAGCAGTGTTAGGCAAAACTAAAACATCAGCTAATTTTTGCCAATAAGACATATCAGAACGACTAACATAACCTGTAATCATAATATTTTTAATGTGAGAATATTTCTTTTTAAAGTTCTTGGTATCCTCAGATGTTCCTCCAGCAAATACAATCAATATGTCTTTAGGTAAATAACTTACTGCCTCTGCCAAAATATCAGCCCCCTTCCAACCATATAAATGACCGCCATAAACTACCGTGAACCTTTCTAACGGCAGATTAAACTTTTTCCTTGCACTTAGCTTAGAAATATTTTCAAAACCTTCCAAATCAACAGCGTTAGGTTCATATATAATTTTTTCAGAATTTATTTTGAAATCTTTTTCTAACTTTTCTTTCTTCCATCTATTAGTAGCAAGAATCCACCTTTGTTTTTTAAATAACTTTTTGTAAAAAAATAATTTCTTTTCTGGAAAATCATGCATTTCATAAAATGTATTTTGGAAAAAATACGAAGCCAACATTAATGGCAATGTTTCATTTGAGTAAATAATATCTTTTTTATTAGCTTTTAAAAATAGATACACGAAACAAAAAAAAGAAAAACTAATTAAACTCAATCTAAAAGCTAAACTTTTAAAAATACGTAAAAAAAACAAATCTATAGTTGGTAAAAAAATAATTTTGTAATTTTTCTTTGTATTATAAAAATCATAAGCATTTTCAGAAAAACGACCTATACGCCTAGGTACAAGCAAAACAACTTCAAGACCCTCTTCTGCAAAGGCTTCACAGCTTTTTGCTACAAATATAGACGCCGCCTTTTCACTCGGAAATCTCCCATGAAATATTAAAAATAATTTTTTAGTTTTTTTCATATTTAATGCATTTTTGTAAAAAAAATGGTATTATATATACTAATATAACTAGTTATTATTATATATAACTTTAGAAAATGAAGCAATTTATTATAAATATTTAAACATAATGAAGTTTTATTATATAAGCACAAATAATTCATACCCTCAAAATAGACATCTTATCGACGGTTTGAGAAAAAATGGTCACGAAGTATTTGAAGTGGAAGAAAAAGGCCAAGGTATTGGAAAATATATAAAAATTATAAGAAAATTTTGGCCACAAAGACGTTTTTACGATACTGTCATTATAGGTCTTGCATCCCCTCATTTTGTGCCAATTATTAGATTAATTTTCTTCAAAAAAATAGTATATAATGGTGGTTATTCACAATATGAAGCAAATGTTGTATCTAGAGGAATAAACAAAAAAATTACATGGTGGCTAAAAGATTTTATTTCGTTTTGGCTATCTTCAAAAATACTTCTAGAAAGCAACTCTCAAATTGATTATGTTCACAAACTTTTCTTTGTGCCCAAAAAAAAACTTATTCGCGCTTGGGCAGGTGTAAACGAAAAAGTTTTTTTTGTAGATAATAATATAAAAAAAATGGATAAATTTACCGTTCTTTTTAGAGGTAGATTCTTACCAGAATCCGGAATCCTGACAGTAGTAAAAACAGCAAAGCTATTAGAAGACAAGAACATAGATTTTCTTGTTATCGGCGTAGGTTTCCTGCATAAAGAATATAATGAACTAATGAACAAGCTAAAACCAAAAAACTTTACTCTATTAACAAAAAGATTTTCAGAAAAAGAATTGCGTGAAAAAATGCTAGCCTGTCATATCAGCTTGGGACAAATGGCAAATCATCCAAGGCTATCCAGAACTCTTCCTTGCAAACTTTTTGAAAGCCTAGCACTCAAACTCCCCTATCTCACCGCTAGGAACACTGGAGTTCTCGAACTATTAAAAGAGAATGAAACTTGTCTAGCTGTAGAGCCAGCAAATTCAAATAAACTGGCTGAAAAAATTCTTCATTTAAAAAACAATCCAGAAATACTTGAAAAAATAGCCAAACAAGGCCATGAGCTTTATAAAGAAAAACTTACCTCCAAAAAATTAGCCAAAGATTTTATTGATAATTTATGAAAATATTTGTAATAGGAACAATAGACAACAAAGGAGGTGCTGCCCTGGTTTCGTGGGAACTTCGGAAACGACTAAAAGCTGATGGACATACTGTAAACACATTCGTGCGATATAAATATTCAGACGAAATTGATGTTTTCGAAATTCCTAGAAAACGCTATCAAGACTGGCTAGTTAAGCTTTTTGCAAATGATCTTAAATTTGCTTGGACAAATTATCTTTTGAAAACAAAAGAATTTAAAGAAGCTGATATTGTTCATTGCCACAATCTTCATAGTAATTTTTTTGACCTAAAAACTCTAAAAAAAATGTCTCAATTAAAACCAGTAGTTTAGACAATGCATGATATATGGGCAATCACCGGGTTTTCGAACAATAGCGCTACCCTAAAAAATCCTAATAAAAAGAAATTTTTACTATATCTGTGGGATAACACAGCTAATCTTCTAAAATCAAAGAAAAAAATCTATAATAAATCAAAACTACACATTGTCGCCGTATCAGAATGGATAAAAAAAGAAATAAAAAAAAGTATTCTTTGTAATCAAAGTGTAACTCGTATTTATAATGGTATAGATATTGATATTTTTAGGCCACAAAATAAAACACTTATAAGAAAAGAGCTTGGTCTACCACAAAATAAAAAAATCGTTGGCTTTGGAATAAAAGGTTGGGAAAACTCGAATAAAATAATCGAAAAATATAAAAATAATAACAATATTTTCTTTACGGCTGTAGGTCATTCAGTAATCAACACAACAAACAAAAACTGTCTATCATTGCCATCGACACAAAATCGAGCTCTATTTGCAAAATATCTTTCTTGTGCCGATATTTTCCTAAATCCAACAATTGAAGATTCGTTTGGCCTTATCAACGCTGAATCAATGGCATGTGGCACCCCTGTAGTTACACACGAAATAGATGCAATCCCAGAGATTACAAAACACAAAAAAACAGGTTATGTCTCTAAGCATAATGATGTAAACGATTTAAAAAATGGCGTTGATTATATTCTCAATTTGTCAAAAGACGATTATAATAATATGAGCAAAAACGCGAGAAGCAAAATTGTAAACAATTTTTCTAACGAAAAAATGTATAATGAATATTTAGAGTTATATCAAAAATTAATTAATAAATAATATAATTATTTTTTTGCAACCACAAAATACCCAAGCGGTATTCTCTTAGTTACATTTCGATAACGCTTAAAAAACCTATAAAGAAACTTATCAATTAATAGTGAGGTATTTTTAAATATATATTTCAAAAACACAGGGAGCGCACCAGAAGCAGATTGATAAAACAAGGAAAATAAACCAAGTCCTATTTCTTCTATTTTTATATTATTAAAATTATGCTTTCGAAGCATTTTTTCGATCGCTGAACGAGTATATCGAAAATAATCATCAGGACTACCATGAATATGATGCATAAAAGGTACAGCAAAAATAAAAACTCCATCTCTCTTTAAAATACGAAATGTTTCTGATATAGTATTATCAAAACTATAAATATGTTCCAATACGTTCATACTCAAGACTGCATCAAATTTCTCACTTTCAATCGGAAAAGTTTTTTCTATATCAAAAACCATATCACACCCATGCTCTGAATTAATATTAACTGTAGTAATCTTGTGCTTGCCTTTAATCAACTTATGATATTCAGAGTTCAAATTACCTCCGAGATCAAGAATAGTACCATCAATTGATAGACCACTTAATTTCTTGTACTCTTCGTCTCGGATAATAGAGTATATTTTCATTTTTTTAATTTTATTACAAAGGATAATGCGAAAATTGATGGTAATATTTTGGTAAGAAAATTCAGTCCCCAAAAAGTATTCATCTTTGTATCAATTATTTTTAAACCACTATCATTTAACATTTTCATTAAAACTTTTAAATTAAACCAATAAACATGACCCTTATGTGCAGTATTATTTTCTGGAATTCTACCAAAAAACATTTGAATTCTAGCAGGTAAAGAATTAAAATTTGGCACACTTATTATTATATTTCTTTTAGAAACCCTCTTGGCTTCTTTTAATAATTTTTCTGGAAAATAAAGATGTTCTAAAACATCGAGTACTACAACATTGTCAAATTCGTCATTTAAAAATGGCAATTTATCTTTTGAAAAATCACATAAAGAAACTTTTAATCCCTTCTCTCTGCATTTTTCAATCCCTTCTCTTGATATATCAACACCTTCAGAATCAACATCTTTTAACATTGTCAAAAACAAACCATCACCACAACCAACATCTAATACTTTCCCAGATTTAATCATTTTTAAAGCTTCTCTATGCCTAAAACAAATTTCTTGATTATTTTTTCCCCATCTTTCATTTTCAAATTTTTGAACACTCATATATATTTTAACTCTAATATTATTTCAATATATCAACAATCTTTTTAATTAACCCTTTTGTGCTATGATTATTTTTTACTATATCTCTTAATTTTCTTCCCAATTCCACTCTCTCCCCTTTTTCTAATTGAATAATTTGATATATTTTATTACTTAATGTTTTATAATCTTTTTTATTAAACATTAAATACTTTTTGTATTCTCCCAAAACTTCCTTCATCGATTCATTACAAGTAACGACCGGTAAGTCGCAAGCCATGGCTTCAAGCATCACCTTATCTAGACTTCCAGTGTGACTAGTATTTACAAATAAATCTACCTCTTGATAATATTTTAAAATATTTTTGTTTGGAATAGGACCTAAAAACTTAATTACCTGATCCAAATTATTATCATTAACTTGTTTTTTAAGTTTTTTCAAATACTCTTCCTGTTCAGGCAATCCTGCGCCACCAATTATCTGAAGCACAAATTTAACTTCTCTCTTATTCAACTCTTCCATCGCCTTAATCATTGTCTCATAATCCTTAACAGGCGATATTCTTCCGACAGTTAATATATTAAAATTATTATTCTTAATTTCTAAATTATTAGTCCTAAATCTATTAATATTAATTCCCTGTCCCACTACTTTAACTTTTACGCTATCAAGTCTACATCCACTTTTAGTAGATGTAAAAATAATATGAGACAATCTGCTAGCCAATTTTAATTTAAGCGACACCTCGCCATGCGCATACCATAAACTAATTTTCTTTTTCAACATCCTCCATAACAATCCGCCCAATAAAACATATTCGGTATTCATATGAACAAAAACCTTGTCGTAATTATTCCTCTCTTGCCAAATATATTTATAAAATCTAAACAAATATTTTATTTTACATTTACTGCTTTCTTTTCCGAGACTTAGAACTTTCACATTCTCAGGCAAATCATATTCACCTTTAAATAAACAAATAACCGTCACCTGTTCGCACTGTTCTGCAAACTCTGCAATCCAACCATGCATAAAGCCAAGCACGTCATCATTGCTGTCTACTTTTTGAGTTAGAATTAATAATTTCATAACTTTACCTCACCCCAGCCCTCTCCTTGTAAATGAGAGGGGGTTATTATTTGACCCAATCTTTTATAATTAATCTTTTGTTTTTAGAATCCACCTCCACTACCACCCTCTGCTTTTCTTGCCAACCAAACTCTCGAATAGCGTCTATTGGTAAAGTTACACTATAGGTGCTTCCTCCGCCAACTTTAGCCAATTTTCTTATATTTTTGTCTTTTTGTTTATATGCCATATTTTTTTAAATTTTAACTAAAAATTAAAAAGTACAGAGATATCTCTGTACTTTTTATTGTAGTATGATTGGATAGTTTTTACAAGTGCGGGCTACCTCGTGCTGGAACCTTATTCCGTTAAGCCCTGTAAGGCTATTTTAACCTTTTTTTCTCCAAAGATTAAAGGTTTCTCGTGCACGTTATATTTTTTAAAAAATGACAAAAGTGACACATACTTCACCTTAAATATTACACCAATCTGTAACCTTATAAAACATTATTCATTCATTAAGATATGTCTTCAAATAACTTTCAGTAAATTTCTTATAACCATCTTCAGTCCAACAGCCTTTTATTCCAAAACCCTCAAACACATTGTTTGGGATATTTTCTTTTTCCACCATTTCACAAAACGGGTCTTCTTGACTCATATATAGCAAGCGTAAACCACTTTCTTCTTTTTTAACAACTCCTGTCGAGCCAGTACGACGATGACCAATACTCACCTGAAAATAATCACCAATTTGTTTTCTGATTTGTACAATTGTCTCCTTGTCCTGCAAATCAAGCGCTTCTAGAAACGGTCTTTGCTCGGCCTGACTCCCCGCTAAATCGTTACCACAAATTATCTCGACCGTATTGCACATAAACATATCATCAGTACAACCATAGGAACCGTAATCTGGATTCACCCTTACTACACACAACTCATCGCCGTTTTTATATGCTTGAACATAATCATAGAATTGCCTATCTGTTTCATCAGCTGATGTATTTTTTTCATCTAGGCTAAACTCTCTTGCTTCCATAACTTGGTCGGTGATTTCTAGCAAGTCGCGGACAAAACTGCTTTCAGTAAAATTATCAGCTCCCGCGCCATCATCCTTGGAAATCTCTATAGATTCTATTCCCGGCACAAGGATACTATAGCCATCCTCGTCATTCCACCACAGGAACGATTCTTCCTGAAATTTGATATCAATATCAGGAATAGCTGATTCGAATTTACTTGCTAATTCTTCAGTTACCATTATTATCCCACCGCATTTATCACGATACTTACTAACGACCTTAAAAATATCGTCAATTTCAGACCCCTTTGCCTTTATTATTTTACCGTTCTTTAATTCTATAGTAACTTCCAAATCGTGAATTTGCACAACTGATTCAACCCTGCAATCTTCGACTGCCTTTTTCAACATATCCCAGTATGTTTCGTTTGAAGTATGATCTATTGAAACTCTACATTTATTTTGCATACAAGTTGCCCTTTCTTTACCTGAACAATTGAGCCCTCCTGTTGAAGGGTAAGATTTCACTAGTCTTAATATCCTATCAGCGTTATCTTTATTGGTTACAATAGCACAGCTAAATGGGGACACGTTACCGATTATTGTGCAATCAGATTGTTTTTCACAATATTTAGCTCCAGAAATTTGATGATTTATATATGACTTTTTTACAGACATAAAAGAAGTTAATATTATTATCATTACAACTAATAAACCAAATAAGAAAAATGTACTATTTATGTTTCTTTTTTCAAATCTTCTGTTTATGTATTTTATTAAATAAAAAAATAAAATAAATACTACCAAATATAATATATAATTTAAAATAACATAATGATATAAACTGCCTGGTAAAAAAATCCATTTATCGATAAAAAAACCATCTACTATATCTTTAATCTGATGAATCCAGAAAGGATAAGGCCAGCCGTGCAAACTGCTCATAATTGTGCCGCCAAGTTTAATTTTACAAACTGCCAAAGAAGAAAACAAAGCAAGCAAAGGTCCAATCAAAATAATTATTTTGTTTAGTTTGTCTTTATACAAAATATAAAAACCTTTTAAAACTATGCCAACCAATCCGCCAACAAAACTGACAATCATGATAACTGCTCCTATTATTATATAATCTTTATCCCATAATTCTTTAAATGGTAACGGGGCATCATATATCAAATGAGAAAATGTGTACATTCTCAAAAAAATTAAAAAACAGGTTAAAAAACCAAATATCACAGATCCTATTATCAGCTTGCTTAAGAATTTATGAGTAATATTTTCTTTTTGAATCCAAACCAGAGAACAACCAGCAAGAATTACGAAACCTAAAAATGCACCTTCAAATTCAGGAACCCAAAAACTAACAACTAATAATATAGTAGCAGAAATAATCGACATTAAAATAACTAGTCTAAACTTTTTCATATTTTTAATTATATCATATAATAAATAAAAATTCCGAAGTAAAAATGGACTATAAAAAAATAGCCCTAATTTTAGGGCTAAATTTACTTGCTCCGACTCCGGGATGTGAACTTCTTCGTGCTAGCACTAATTGGCGGAGAGTGCGGGATTCGAACCCGCGTGGGCTTTCACCCACTTGCTTTCCAAGCAAGCGCCATAGGCCTCTAGGCGAACTCTCCAATATTATTAATTGTATCTTCTAACAAATATTTTAACCTTTCCCTACCTTTTCCTGTTTTTAAAAATAATTCTTCACGACGAGCGTCTAATTCTGATTTAAAAACCTCATAATATAATAATTTCCAATCACTTGTTTTTGAAGTAAAAGACGATTTATCTCTGTTGTGCTCCTCTAATCTATTACTCAAATTTTTAGTATAACCAATATATTTCTTATTTAACTTTTTACTGTAAATTATATAAACATAATACATAAACATATAAGCCACCCCGCCCGAGGCGGGTCCGCCTTGGGCGGATAGGCGAACTCTCCATATTTAATTATCAATTTTCAATTACAAATTAACATTATAATTTTAAAAATTTCCTTTGATAAATCAAGATTAACTAATCTAAACCAAAAGAAATTATGTCGCTATCGTTTTTTCCGATAAAAAAAGAGGGGCTATTTATTATTTTCATAAAAAAATAATTTTTTAATATAAATATTTCTCTATTACGCTCTTAAGGCCTTGCCTTTCTCTGCCTGTGCTATCTACAAAATCTTCAGAAGGATAAGCACCAGGTAAAATCTCTTTATTTACAAATATTGTCGGTGCGCCTATTACGCCATAATTTTTAGCTTCCTCTTTTTGAGTATTTATTTTGTCTATATACCTTTCGCTGTTCAAACAATTATTAAATTGATCAATGTCGAGTGATATTTCATTTGCACTTTCTTGAATATTTTCTTTTGTTAATTCATTACTTTGATTTAGTGCATACAACGCTTGATGCATTTCCCAAAATTTATCTTGCTCGCAAGCACATTCAGAGGCTATAACTGAAACAACCGACATGTTATTATCTCCAACTAAAAAATGTCTATAAGCTACTACAATGTCGTCAGTAAATTTTTCTTTCATTTCTTTTATACTACTATTTAAATCTCCACAAAAAATATCAGTAAAATCACAATATACTATAAATTCAACAGGTGAATTTAATTTTCCTATATAATGATCATTATTATCTATGTCGCTAACCTCAACTATCTCTCCTTCAGAAATTTCATTAATTATTTGAGAGTTATTTTCTCTTAGTGCGTCCTCTTCATTCAAGATCTCTTTTTTAACATCATTATCGAGCACAAAAACTGCACCCAAGATAATTATAATTATTAATAAAACAAAAAAAATTATTAAAATTATTTTTTTATTTGTCATATGTTTTTTTATATATAAAAAATTAAATTTTTGGTTTTTGTAAATGAAAATCTGTGTTTTCTTGATAAACATTTGCGATATTAAAAATCTTTTCCTCATCAAATCTTTTTCCAATGAGTTGCATGCCGACTGGGAGATCTTTTGCAAATCCACAAGGAATAGATATAGCGGGTAGACCTGACAAAGAAGCGGGTGCTTGATAAATATCTTCTAAATACATCTTTAATGGATCATCTGATTGCTCACCAATTTTAAATGCTGTTGTAGGTTGAGTAGGTATCAAAATGGCATCCAACTTTTCTAATTCATTATCCAACTCTTCTTTAATCTTAGTCCTTACTTTTTGAGCTTTGAGATAATAAGCATCATAATAACCGGCGCTGAGAACATAAGTTCCAAGCATTATTCTTCTCTTTGCCTCCGCACCAAAGCCCTTACCTCGACTTTTTGTATACACTTCTAATAGGTTCTTGGATTCTTTTTCTGAAAAACCATAACGAATACCATCAAATCGAGCTAAATTTGAACTAATCTCAGATGGGGTAATTATATAATAAACTGGAATGCCATATTTAGCGTGTGGCAACTTTATTGAAATGAATTCTACACCAAGGTCTTTGTATTTTTTTATAGCTATATTAACTATTTCTTTTACATCCTTATTCAGCCCTTCACCAAAAAATATCTCAGGCACTCCAATCTTTAATCCTTTTATGTTTTTAGATAAGTCTTTATTATAATCGGGTACTTTCTCATCTGGAGTCGAAGCGTCATTTTTGTCATTTCCAGCCATCACTCCTAAAACTATAGCGGAGTCCTCTACTGTTTTTGTGATTGGTCCTGGCACATCAGTTGATGAAGTCATAGCCATGAGACCAAACCTAGAACTCCTGCCATAAGTTGGTTTCATACCAGTAACACCACAAAAACTAGCAGGACATCTAACCGATCCACCTGTGTCAGTTCCAAGAGAAAACAAACACATATCAGCAGCAACCGCAGCGGCTGAGCCACCAGATGATCCACCAGGAACCCTATCAAAATCCCAAGGATTATGCGTCAGACCATATGCGCTATTCTCTGTTGAAGCACCATGCGCGAATTCATCCATGTTTGCTTTTGCCAATAACACAGCCCCGGCTTTTTTTAACTTTTTAATTATTGTAGCATCAAACGGTGCAATATAATTATCAAGAATTTTCGAAGCGGCTGTAGTTCTAATTCCTTTGGTTAAAATATTATCTTTAGCAATATAAGGAATTCCGAGAAGTTCGCCTGTCTCACCATTTGCTATGCGCTCATCAGCTTTTTTCGCCTCAGACATTGCAATTTCCTCACACACCGTTAAACAAGCTTTCACTTTATCATCCACTTCCTTTATTCTACCCAAACAAGCCTCAGTCAATTCAACCGAAGTAATTTCTTTTTTTAGAAGCAAAGCGCGCGCTTGTTTTATTGTTAGTTCGTTTAATTTCATATATTACAAATTACAAATCTAAACACAAATTCACAAATATTTATGAATTATAATTAATCGAGAACTCTCTTCACCTTAATTTGTCTATCCTCAATTTCGGGAGCCATCTTCAAGGCCTCTTTAATTTCTTGCTTATCCCAATCCTCTATAACATCTTCACGTAAAACATTTTGAAGTCCTGTCACTTGTGCAGTTGGTTCTGTATCTTCTGTGTCTACTTCTTTTAGCTGATCAATGTAGCTCAAAACATCAGACAGTTGACTGCCATATTTCTTTAACTCTTCATCAGTTAATTTTAATCTAGCTAATGTAGCTATGTGCTCTATTTCTTTTTTAGTTAATTTCATATTTATCAAATATCTCTCCTAACTCCTCCTTAGCAAAGAGGGGAATTTTATAGTCCCTCCTCTTTCGCCAGCTGACGGATTAAGGGGAGGCTAGGAGGGGTTTATTTTATAAATTTCAAAAACTCCTCTTCACTCAATATATCAACTCCAAGTTTCTTAGCCAATTCAAACTTACTTCCGGGGTCAGATCCAGCCACTACATAATCCGTCTTTTTACTGACAGAAGTTGAGATATTACCCCCTAATTCTCTTATCTTAGCCTTTGCCTCATCTCTTGTCAAACTCATCATTCCACCAGTTAACACAAAAGTCTTATCAATAAATTTTTGACTTTTTATCGCTAACTTTTTACTTTTTACTAACACACCAGCCTCTTCTAGTTTTTTTAATATTTTTATATTTTTACTATCTCGAAACCAATCGTATATACTTTTTGCAACAATTGGTCCAATATCATTTAGATTCTCTAGTTCTTCTATTTTTAAATCCTGAAATACTTTTACTATATCTAATAGTTTATTATTATTTTTAATTCGTTGCGCTAGCAATAAAGCAGTTTCCTCGCCAACATGCCTTATTCCGAGAGCATAAATAAACTTAGCCAAGTCTATCTGTTTTTTCTCTTGAATTGACTTGATCAAATTCTCAGCTGACTTGTCTGCAAATCTCTCAAGTGGCTTCAAATCTCCTTCAGTTAAACTAAAGAAGTCAGCAATGTCAGTAACCAAACCCTCTTTCATTAATTGTTCAATAATTTTTGGTCCAAGTCCTTCGATATCCAAAGCACCTTTTGACGCAAAATAAGACAATTTTCTCAAATTAACTGCATAGCAATCAGTGTTCATACATCGATAAGCTACTTCACCCTCTATACTCTCGACACCACCATCGCACATTGAACATTTCTTTGGTACGCTTATCTTCTTTTCACTTCTATCACGAAGTTTTGATAATACTTTTAATACTTTTGGAATCACGTCTCCGGCTCGCTCAATAATTATCGTATCTCCTATTTTTACCCCAAGTCTATTTATCTCATCCATATTATGAAGAGTAGCGTGCGTCACTGTTACTCCTCCAACATTTACCGGGTCTAGTGTTGCAGTTGGCGTTAGAGTACCAGTCCGACCAACTTGCCAAGTGACATCAATTAACTTGGTAGTTACTTGCTCACTGGCAAATTTATAGGCCATCATATACCGAGGTCCTTTACCAACTACACCTAATTCATCCCAGAGATTTATATTATTTACTTTTACTACCACTCCATCAAAGAAATATGGCATGTCATCTTTTTTCTTCTCCCAAACATGATGGAATTTAATTACCTCATCCAAGTTTTTACAATATCGATTTTCTTTCACTACTTTGAATCCCAAAAGTTTTGTTAGATTATATTTCTGCTCTTGATTTTCGATATCAAAATCATTTACCAAACCATGAACAAAAAAATCTAATTTTCTTTCAGCCGATAATTTCGGATCGAGTTGCCTGATAGATCCAGCGGCTGCGTTTCTTGGGTTGGCCAAAACTGGTTTTCCCGCTTTTTTATATTTTTTATTTAACTCTTCCAGAACCTTCTTTGTCATAATAGCTTCACCCCGCACTTCAATAACACCATTCTTAATTTCATGCAAAACTTCTTGGATTTGCTTATTATTTAATCCAATTTTTTTTAATTCAATTTCGCTGGGCACACGAATCTCAAGCGGGATACTTTCTATGGTTTTTAGGTTGCCTGTCACATCTTCACCAACTTTGCCATCACCCCTAGTGGCTCCCTGAACAAATTTACCTTTTTCATATTTTATTGCCCCCGCCAGTCCGTCTAATTTAAGCTCACAAAAGAAACCTCCCCTTAATCCCCTCCTTCGTAAAGAGGAGAAATTAATCTCCTCTCCTAATTCAGGAGACCTGCCTGTCCGGTAGGTAGGGTGTTGGGGTGAGGTATTTAATATTTTATCGATTCTTCCCTCCCAATCCCTCATATCAGCCTCTGAAAAAGCATCAAAAAGAGAGAGCATTGGACTAGAATGCTCTATCTTTTGAAATCTATCTTGAGCCCTACCACCCACTCTCTGTGTGGGCGAATCCTTGGTTACAAACTCCGGAAACTCTTGCTCGAGCTTAAATAATTCATTTTTCAGACTGTCCTGTGCTTCATCACTAATTTCAGCCTTATCTTCTACATGATAAAGATATCGATAATGATTTATTTCTTTTTTGAGTTTCTCTATTCTTTTTTTTGCTTCTTGTTTATTCATATTACACAATACATTTATCCTTCGTAGCTTTTTTATCCCTCGAAGCTTTAGCGTAGTGGGAAGCGTAGGAGGATTCTATTTTTTGCGTCTAATTTATTCATAAATACAATTAAAATCACA
>Ga0307992_1000230_pt1 | contig 36009 bp, 29 predicted proteins | sample EllFjometagen133_FD_203162 | JGI IMG/M metagenome (GOLD analysis project Ga0307992, IMG submission 203162) | Marine microbial communities from Ellis Fjord, Antarctic Ocean - #133 | ecosystem: Environmental > Aquatic > Marine > Unclassified | place: Southern Ocean | collected 2014-10-08
GGTTTCAGAACCCGAGTACAGTTCCTCAATTTTGCCACGCTTATGTTGGCCGGTTACGATGAGATCCACACCCTCTTCCTGCGCGGCGGAGATAACTTTGGGAATCAGATCGCCCACAACCATATAGGCTCCAACCTCAATCCCCTGTTCATAAAGAGCTTCGGCCCAGTCAATGAAGCGCACATTGGCTATCTCCTTTAATTTTATTTCTTCGTCCTTGAGATATCCCTTGCCACGCCGCATTGCCACCTTATCCCGCTCTATCACGTGTATAAATACCACATGATTAAAGCCGGCTTTTCTGAGATCCATCAATGAATTTAAAGCATCAAACCATAACTCCTCGAACTGGGTAACAAACAGCAGCTTCTTTATTTCCATGGTCTCCCTCCATGACCCATTATACATTTTTCAGGGATTAAGGCTGGTTTCAAGGCTTAAACTCGCCCACACAATCTTATAAAGCCATTCACTCAGGGCTTTAACACTTCAAGATTTTTTAATGTTATTGCTTTTTTAGGTTGCAGAAAGACTCATTCTCAATCCGGCACCAGGTTCTACTCAACTATTAACTTTTTTATCGTCTCCACCAATTCTTCAGGTTCAACCGGTTTTTCTATATATGCATCAGGCTCCGGTACGGGCTGGCTTCCAAATTCCGTCAAGGCCTCCTGGGAGCGGAGAAATGTCCTCTTGGCTATTCCGGAAAGAATAATAACAGGAATATTCTTCAGAGATTCATCACCTTTTAATTCCCTGTACATCTTGATGCCGCTCTGTTTAGGCATCAGAACATCCAGGATTATCAGATCCGGTCTTTCTTCTGCAATTTTAACCATTCCCTCTTCCCCGTTTTTGGCCACTAGAGGAGTATAACTGTTTTCTTCCAGAACAGTAACGACAAAAGTTATAATATCAGGATCGTCGTCGACGACAAGCACTTTATTACCCATAATAGATCCTCCCTGGAATTATTTATTCACAATAAAGATTTGGTGTTTTCGTAATTTCTCAATGATCTGCCTTGCTGTAAGGCAAACGGATGATAAAGGCAGATCCCTTTCCTAACTGTGAGGTGACGTCTATTGTACCTCCATGTTCCTCTACAAGTTTGTGAGTAACGAGCAGGCCAAGACCGGTACCCTTCCCACCTTTAGTGCTGAAGAAAGAGGTAAAAAGATTTTTTCTGGTCTCTTCGCTCATTCCGCAACCACTATCAATAACTTCAAATTTCAGCATCTCATTACTTTCAAAAGCGATCTTTACGCGAACCTGCCATTCTTTGTCCATACTCAGATCGGAAACACATGCATCAACGGAATTAGAAACCAGGTTAAGAAGCGCACGATGAACAGCATCCGCCCCCATATGAACTTCGCCAATGGATGGGGCAAATTCTCGTATTATTTCAACCTGATTCTGACTCGCCTTCACCTCCATAAGTTCACATACATCTTCAGCGATCTCATTGGGGAAACAATTTTGTAACTCAGACCCGCGCTCCCTGGAGTAGGTGAGTAAGTCCAGTACCAGTTCGGATACACGCCCGACATTCCTTTCCACCATAGCCCATCCCGCTTTTAGCTTACCGGTATCATTTTTGTCAAGACCAACATTTACTACATAGCTCCCCCCTTTGAGACCGCTTAGTATGTTCTTGATATAGTGGGCTAAACCGGTCACGGTCTGACCTATAGCAGCCAACCTCTCAGACTTTATCAATTCCTGCTGCAGATACTTAATCTCCCTGAGATCCTGAAAAAAACCGACGCTGCCGACAACCATATCTTTCTCATAGAGAAGAGCCCCTGAAAACCCTGCCGGTACAATCTTGCCGTCTTTTGCCGGAATCATGAACTCTTTCCAGTCTGTTCCCTTTACAATTTTCCCCTGCTTCAATCTCTGCTGGAAATCTTTCGCCACTTCCGGGGGGTACAGATCACGGACATTCATTTTTCTTATAACTTCAAGTCTGGAGTAGCCGAATATTTTCTCTGCCCCAGGATTAAAAATAATTATTTCCCCTTTTTCGTCTGTTGCCACTATTCCATCATTAGAACTGGTAATCAGTTTGTCCTGAAATTCGGACTTTCTTCTTACCTCTTCAGTAGCAATTCTAACCATGTTTTCCAGGTCTTCGGTATATTCCCTCAGCTTTTGTCTTAAAAGCAATCTCTCTTCGGCCCTCTTAAGAGTAATCGCCAGAACTTCATCTCTAACAGGTTTGTTTATGAAATCAGAAGCGCCCAGCTGAAGGGCTTCTATTGCCGAATGCATGTCTCCATGACCGGTAATAATGATCACCTCCGTATCAGGATCAAGATCTTTTACTCTCTTCAAGACCTCAATGCCACCCATGCCAGGCATCTTTATATCTGTAAGGACTATATCCGGAGATTCCTTCCGGAAAACGTCCAGACCCTCTTCACCGCTATATGCGGTAAACACATCATGACCATCGCTTCTCAGTGATATGGAAAGAACCCTGACAATTGACTTTTCATCATCTATAAGTAAAAGTTTAGACATCTTCTTTACCTTTGTTTATGTAATAATGGGAAATCTTAATTCAAAAGTGGTACCCTCACCTGATTTACTTCTCACATTAATGGTACCACCATAATCTTTAACAATTCCATAGCTGATACTCATGCCCAATCCGGTACCCTTTCCAATATCTTTGGTGGTAAAAAACGGTTCAAATATTTTATCTATTATTTCTTCGGAAATACCCATACCGTTATCGAAAACTGCTACGACAACCTGGCCATCCTTAGAGAATGATCTTATTTTCAGGATTTTTTTCCACTCCTGATCTTCTGATTTATCCTTCTCATCAAGCGTATCCATGGCATTTGTTACCAGATTGATAAAAACCTGTTCCATCCTGTTATGGTCCGCCAGTATTGGGGGGAGTTTATCATCCAAATCCAGTTCAAGATCTATCTGGTGCACCCTCAACTGTTGACCCAATACCTTGAAAACATCTCGAATCGGTTCATTAATATTCAGTTCACCGCTCACGGCTTCAGACTGCCTGGCAAAATCCCTCATATGGTTTATGATCCCGGCAGCCCTCTGGACATTGCTTCCGATTTCATCCGCCATGGTGGTCAATTCCAACCTGCTGATCTCCTTATCTTTTTTCAGCGTTTTCAGAAAGAAATCGGCACAGACCTGAATGACGTTCAATGGCTGATTTATTTCATGGGCCATACCCGCGGCCATGGTTCCTAATGTGGCCATCTTGCCGGCCTGAATCAACTGGGACTCTTTTTCCACATTTTCGGTGATATCGGTAGTAGTCGCAATCAGAGAATCTTTTTCCATAAATCTCACAGGACTGATATGGACATTGACGTAAAAATAGTTTCCTCCCTTTCTCTGATGAATCCTTTTCGGGTAAAAGTTTGAATGATCCAGAGAGAAATTTTTCAGTTCCTCTGACAGTTCAGGGTCTTTGTCGTATCCAAGGTCTGAGAAAGACATTTCGAGGAATTCATCCCTTGAATATCCGTAACAATCGAGGGCGGTTGCGTTAATGTCCAATATTTTCAATGTCTTTATGTCCATAATGAAGATCGGGTTTGGATCTGCATCGAACATGGTTCGATATCTTTCTTCAGATCTCCTTAATTCACGGTATGATTCTTCCAGCTCCTTTGTTTTTTCTTTTACCTTCAGCTCCAGACTTCGACTGGACATCTTCGCCTGATAGTGGAGTCTGGCGTTTTCGATAGCGAGGGCAACGTGATTACAAATCAGTTCAAGAAGGCTCTTATCTTCATCAGAAAATCGGCGCGAGGTATGGCTTGATACCCTGACCACGCCAAAGATCTCTTCACTTGAGACCAAAGGGAAATAGGCAGCCGACTTCAGCCCTTCATTTAGTGTAAATTCTATGTACGGGGTGTTTGCAATGGTTACATCCTCTAAAATAATAGTTTTGCCTTCTCTGGCTGCTTCTCCTACAATACCATCCGGGCCTACTGTACTTCCTGTTTGATAAAAGCTTTCAGAATACCCGAAAGAATAGGCAACGCAAAAATTGGATTTTTCTTCCTTCAGATAAATCCCGGCACTATCAACGTCCAGACTGGCAATGATTTTATCCACTGCAATCCGAGACCTTTCCTCAATATCCAACGAGGCGCTCAACGCGCTGGAGATCGACCACAGCGTGGAGAGCTGATGTATATGGCTTTCAGATTCATGTTGTAATTGTTTTGCTTGTGTCACGTCCTGAATGGTCACGATTGACGCGATAATTTCTCCTTTTCCATCATATATCGGGGCAGCGAGAAAGTATAGGTAACGGTTCTTTCCTCCAACATCCGGGAAGTAATCCATGAACTCGTAGGCACCTTTAACAGTTACCGATTCTTTTATGCTTTTGGTGCTGTAATATTTTTTGAGAACATTGATATCGTAATCGAGTATTATATCGGCGAGAGCAGGCCTTTTTTTCTTGTAAAAAGGGATGGAATGATTATCTGTACCAATCATATCCTCGGCCTGAAAACCCGTCAATTCCGAGCAGGCCTTGTTCCATAGGATGACACGGTGTTCCCTGTTTAACACAAAGGAGGGGATCGGAGAGCCCTCGATAATTCCCTCGGTTGTACTGTATTCTCTCAGCAGTTTTTCCTGCCACACCTTCGTTTCTTTGAGGCGTTTTAGTTCTTCTTCGAGATGCAGTCGCCTTACGCCGAGGTAAGCTACCGAGATTCCTGTGATGATAACCACGATAATAAATCCGAGGGTCCAGAATATGATGTTTATAAAACCCTTTCGAGCCAACAGGACTATTTTATTATAGGGTGTGGTGATCGCGACGAACCAGCGTCCCGAGCCTGCGTTAACCGGGGCGTAGGCTATAATACTCTTTTTTGTCTTCCCTCCCTCCACGGGAAGCATGCACTCGCTGTAACCCTCCTTTCCCTCAGCCAAGACATCTCTCAGGGATGCTCCATCGACGGTTTTTGCGTTTCCCAACGTTTCCGGTTCCATGCAGGCATGGGCCTCGTCAGGATGTACGAGTGTTGCTCCGCTGCTGTCTATTATCCAGCCGCAGCCTGATGTTTCACTCGTTGCTTTGATATATCGATAAATAATGGCTGAGAGTGAAAGACCTGTAAATACTGCTCCGGAGAAATTGTCATCCGCATCATATTTGGGAACGGCGACGACCACAGATTGGACTCTGTTTTTTGCTTCTCCCTCCCGTCCTAGTTGCAAGTCACCTATATACGTTCTTCCCGTTTTCTTTATCTCCTGAAAATAAGAACTGGACTCGAAGCTTTCATCCGTCATTTCTTCGAAAATAGAGGGAGGATATTTGGCTGTAACCACACCATCTATATTTTTTACCGCTATAAACTCCACCTTTCCATCCAGATTGTCGTAGATTACCTTTATACTCTGTCTGGTGGTTTCAGGCATGACTCCCGTGACACATGGGAGTCTGGAAAGGATTATCATGCTCTTCTCGACACTGGAAATAAGATCTTCTATCACGGCGGCGGTTCCTCTGGCAATGGCCGTCTGCTGCCGGCTGAACTGCTCTACGATATCCCTCTCACGTACATGATTGACGGTAAGAGCCATGATAAGGATAAATGTAATAACAGCTGCTATGGTCAGCCATATGGGGATCCTTATGTTGGCCAGGAAAGACCCGTAGCCATTGTCAGTACCTGTTTTGTTCATGGTTATCTGTCGTCATTCTTTCTATCTTCATATTGCTTGGCGGCGAAAATCACATAGACGGACACTGCTGCGCCAAGAGAGATAATAAGCGTAACAAATCCGCTCTGAATTTCCACAACCTTCGTGCAGATCAACCAGATAGCCAGGTAAGTCATCACAGTCAGTATCTCTTGCATTATCAATATCCCCTTTATGCCCTTTAATAGGAGCTGCGGAAAAGAAAAACCATTTGCCTGTTTCACCTTTGCCCGGGAAAAATCTTCTGCCTCGTAGGCCCCTTCAATAAGAGGTGATTTCCGACACTTATGTTCGTAGAGTTTCACGATCTCTTCCTGCAGATCATCTATTATGAGATCAGCCATAGTCGGTCTGGGATTTGAATAGAAGGCAATCCACTGTCTGTCAGTACCAACCACCTCTTTAGCCGGATGACCGGTGAGGCTCTCCATGGCTTTGTTCCAGTGAGTGCAAATATAGTCTTCACAACCAGGGTGGGTATGGTACTCTCCTGTATTATCTGCGACAAGAAGGTTTTCTCCCTCTTCCCAAACTCCTTCGTCATGGTATGTAATTGCTTATCTTTTTCAGTCTTTAACATTATATTCACCTTATAACTCGAACAAGATTGTGAGAGGAAAACTCTCGATACAATCTTTTCCGGGGATTCTTTTAATTCCCCTTAAAAAACTATATTCAAAACAGATCATTATGTAAAGTAGAATCAACTATCTAGGAATTTTTATATCGAAATTACTACCAATAACGATGTGGCGCTCTCTTTGCCCTGAACATAATCGCCAACTTACACGGAGACTGAAGTAAGGGACCGGTTAATACAAGCCGGGTTTTCAAATCTTAAAGACATGGATAGAGCCGGACCGACAGATATAATGACGGGACATAAATAGCATACATTCCGCGTAAAACCGGACTGACATGAGTCTGCGGTTCCCGAGCCCAGGTAGAATACCATATATTGTACTCTGATTTTTGACAACACATCCTGTAGTGTTTTTTCTTTACAAAGGCTTGCGACTCTGGTAGATTTCTTTGTGTAAACAAGGTGGGTTCCCATTTTAGTGGGGGTAACAAAGCGGATTCCCGGGGATTAAATATGCCGGCATCAGGCACAGGACTTTAACAGATGAAACTAAAGAAACTGGAAATACTAGGATTCAAATCCTTCAAGGACAAGACACCCATTGATCTTTCCCGTGATATTAATGCCATCGTAGGTCCTAATGGTTGCGGGAAAAGCAACATAGTGGACGCTATACGTTGGGTTATGGGTGAACAACGTGTCACAGTGCTCCGCGGAAAAAAGATGGAAGATGTCATATTCAACGGAAGCGACGACGCGCCCGCCGTGGGTATGGCGGAGGTATCTATAACTCTGGAAAGCAATGGACACAGGGTGCCGGAAAAATATGCCGGTTACAGGGAAATTACGGTCTCACGAAAGATATTCCGCGAAGGTGAAGGTGAATATTACATAAACAAGGTACCGTGCCGTCTCCTTGACGTGAAAGAATTTTTCATGGATGCAGGCGTTGGCGCGAGGACTTACTCCATAGTAGAACAGGAGAAGATAGCAAATCTCGTCGAAGCAAAACCGGAGGAAAGGCGACAGTTCATCGAAGAAGCGGCTGGAATTATGAAATACAAGACAAGGAGAGACTCCGCTTCCCGCAAGATGGAATCAACAAAGCAGAATATAATTCGCATCAATGACATTTTGAGAGAGGTACGTTCCCAGCTGAATTCCACATCAAGACAGGCAAAAAAAGCCGAGAGATACAAAGCTTTCAAGAAAACCATAAAGGAATATCAATTGGCCCTCTCGCTACAGACCTGCTCGGAACTGTCCTCGAAGATAAAGGAACTTGAGCAATCGCGTATCCCCCTGGATGAAAAAACGCTGGAGGCCCAGACGGAACTGAAAGCGCTGGAATCTGTTATAGAAAACATCAGAATGCGGCTCATCGAAAGCGAAGAGACAATAGGTTCTCTTCAGGACGAATACTACGGCATAAAAAACGAGATAAACATAAGAGAACAAAAAATAGGGTTCGCGAATGAGACCATCTCTCAACTGGAGGATAAAAAGAAAAAGGACCTTGCGGAAACAGAATCTCTCAGAGAACGCAAAAAGACAACAGTTGAAGAAACAGCCCTCCTGAAAAGACAGACAGCCGAATCGGACAAGAAAATCACAAGCATAAATGATTCCATCTCCGGTGAGCAGGAGACTGCTGGTATACTGAAGGCCGTGGAGATGGAACTGAGCGAAGAACTGGAGAGAGAAAAATCCCGGAACATAGACTCGATAACCGAGAACGCCAGATTGAGCAACCTCCTTTCATCTCTCACAAAAAACCTCGAAGACATGAAGAGAACGGCGGAAAGGGAATGCGGGGAAATAAATGAGAGCAATAAAAAGCTCAGTACCGCAAAGGACAGCCTCATCGCTGTAAAATCCGGCCTGTTATCAGACATGGAAAAAGTCGAACTCCTCAGAAGAAAGAAGAAATCTACGCAGGAAAATCTCGATGCCACAAGAAATAATCTTAAGATAATAGAGACTTATATTGCAAAGATCAGGGAAGAAACAGGAGCGAAAACCTCACGGCTGACATCCCTGAAGGATCTTCAGGAAAGGCATGAGTGGTGCGACGAAGGCACACGCCACATATTAGAGGCAGTGCGCAAGCGTGTACTGGAGGGAAATATTCGCGGGCTGGTGGCGGACTATATCGAAGTTCCGAAAGAATATGAAGCTGCGGTTGAGGCCGCTCTGGATGAGAAACTCCAGTATATTATCGTCGAGAGTCAGAAAGATGGCATGCAAGCCATTGACTACTTGAAAAGTCATTCTTCCGGGAGAGGAAGTTTTGTGTCATTGGATAACAGCAAGAAAACCCTCCGCTCTCGATCAGATTGTCCCGAAGGAGTTCTCAGACTTTGCGATCTTGTCCACGCCTCAGACGAGGAATTCGGAGACGTTGTTGACCGTCTTTTGGAAGAAATTCTTCTGGTCCCTGATCTGGATACCGCCACGCGCCTGTGGCAAAAGAACGGCTTCGCAGGAACTTACGTTACACCGGGAGGAGATATAGTAAGGCCGGATGGAGCGCTGACCGGAGGAAGCAAAAAAGGTGGAGGATCTTCACTGGGCGATAGAAGAGAAATCACAGAACTGGAAAAAAAGATTAAAGAGCTGGCGCATACTTTTGAAGGCAAAAAAGAAGAAAGAGATAAACTAAATACCATTATACTGCACCTGGAGGGCGAAGAAGCTCAGCTGCGGTCTGATACACACGGACTGGAACTGGAAATCAACAGCCATGAAAAAGATGCAGAGAGACTGGAAGGCGAAATCAGGTGGATTGAGCAGCATATTAATGTACTTGTTTTCAACAGGGAAAATCTTGAGTCTGAGAAAACACTCACTGTGGAAAAAACAGCTGCCATTGAAAGTGAAATAACAGCCCGCAAAAGTGAGGCGGAGGACGGTGACAGGCGCATCCTGGCCATACAGGAAAAGTGGAAGAGAGCCAGAGCCGAAGTGGAGGAAAGCGAAAGAAGCCTGACCGAAAAGAAGATATTCCTGATATCCGTGAAAGAGAAGAGAAAATCGGGAGCTGAAACCATTTCAAGACTGGAAGGAACAATATCCGAGATAGATGCCCGCATAGAATCTATTGCTGGAGACCTGGATGCCTGCGATACAAAGACGGTGGAAGCCATGGAGAGCATAGAAGACGAAAAGGAAACCCTGAAGGCTCTCTACAGTCGCCACATGGCAACCGAAAAAGAACTTACGGAAAAAAGGGAGAATCACGGAAGAGAAAATATCATCCGCAGAGAAAAAGAGCAGGCAATTCAAAAGGCAAGAAAAATATCTGATGGCCTTTCAAAACAGCTGGGTGAGCTGGAAATGGAAATACGCGAAGCTGTCATTCAGGCCGAAGCGCTGAAAGAAGGCGTGAATGAAAAACTCAGTGTCGATCTGGACACACTTCTTCCGGAATTTCAGATGATGGACAAATCCGTTGCGGAAGAAATGAGAAAAAAACTTGAAACACGTAAAAGAAAGCTGGAGGAATTCGGAGAGGTAAATCTCTTAGCCCTCAGTGAACATGAAGAACTCAAGGAACGTCACGACTTCCTGGCAACCCAGATAAAAGATCTGAATTCCTCGCTGGACACCCTCCAGAAAACCATAACAAGGATCAACCAGATATCCAGAAAGAGGTTCTCGGAGACCTTCGAGGCCGTGAACCATCATTTCAAGAATGTATTCCCCCGGCTTTTCCCCGGAGGCAGGGGAAGTCTTCGTCTGACCGATGAATCAAATATGTTGGAGACAGGTGTGGATATAGATATCCTGATTCCGGGTAAGAAACGGCAGAACCTGTCCTTACTGTCAGGGGGTGAAAAGGCGCTAGCCGCCGTGGCGCTGATATTCTCTATCCTTATGCACCGTCCGGCGCCTTTTCTGCTCCTCGATGAGGCAGACGCGCCCCTCGACGATGCGAATATATCTCTCTTCAGAGGACTGCTGAAAGACATCTCGGCAAATTCCCAGATCATATTCATAACCCACAATAAAAGCACGATGGAGGCCGCCGACAATCTTATCGGCGTAACCATGCAGAAGAATGGAATATCCACCACCGTTTCCGTCAGCATGAATTGACACTCCCCCGGAGCCAGAATCGTCATTTCCGAAAAACCCCATTGCATATCTCATGGAAAGAATCTTGCGAAGGTCTCCCATGCTTGTCATCCCGGGTAAAGTCGTTTATAATTAGATTGCATTCAAGATAACTTTCAAAAAGCGAAAACACAAAAAAGGATATAAGAACCCAGAAAATGGAAAATAACAACGACGAAAGTTTTTTCTCAAGGCTTCGACAAGGCCTTTCAAAAACAAGGACGGGCTTCATCCGGAACCTTGACGAGGCGATTTCAGGGGAGAAGATTATCTCCAGAGATATCTTTGAAGACCTCGAAGAAATACTGATAGGGGCCGACCTAGGGCCTGTCTTCACCTGTGACCTAATTGATGAAATGAGATACAGGGCGAAGAGAAATGAACTCGAGAGTCCGGACGCACTCAGAAAATTGATGAAAGATAACATGATAGACATCCTCAAAAAGTGTGAATCGCCATTGAGGATTCCCAGAGGAGAGACCTACACAATCATGGTGGTTGGGGTCAACGGAACGGGAAAGACCACTACGATAGGAAAAATGGCATCCCGCTTCAAGAGAAACGGAATACCCCTGCTGCTTGTCGCAGCCGATACATTCAGGGCCGCGGCTATCAAACAGTTAGAGATATGGGCGGAGAGAGTCGACGCTCCGCTTATCAAACAGCAAATGGGATCGGATCCATCCGCAGTTGTCTTTGACGCGATCCACGCGGCAAAATCGAGGAAAGCCGTTATGCTTGTCGACACGGCAGGCAGACTGCACACAAAAACGGGTCTTATGGATGAACTAAAGAAAATCAAACGCATCATGGGCAGAGAACTGCCAGGCGCCCCGCATGAGACCCTCCTCGTTCTCGACTCAACCACCGGGCAGAACGCCGTTTTGCAGGCAAAAATGTTCCACCAAGAAATAGGCATCACCGGATTGGCTCTCACAAAGCTGGACGGTACTGCGAAGGGGGGAATCATAATCCGAATAGCCCGGGAACTGGAGATACCGATTCGATACATAGGAGTAGGTGAAGGTTTGGATGACCTGCGACGTTTCAAGAGCGAGGAATTTGTAGATGCCCTGTTCGGATAGCGGGGATGTTATGAGAAAAATATTCGCGATAGGCGATATACATGGCTGTCTCTCCAAACTGGAAAGAATAATTTCCAAAACAGGTATCGACACCGAAGAGGATACTCTTGTCTTTATTGGAGATTATATAGACAGGGGACCCGATTCTAGGGGCGTTGTGGATTTTGTGCTTGATCTCAAAAGGAAAATACGCACGATAATATGTCTGAAGGGAAATCATGAACAGATGTTTCTCGATTACGTATGCCTCAATAAAAACGAGGACCTTTATCTGTCCAACGGCGGTGATACCACTATTGCCTCGTATGGATACCGCAACGTACGCGGGGACAGGAAGCTCAATGTACCGGACAGTCACATGGAGTTCTTTAATTCCCTCCTTCCCTGTTACGAAACAGACGATTATATCTTCGTTCACGCAGGGCTCAGGGAAAATGTCTTATTGAAAAACCAGAATATTAAAGATATGTTGTGGATACGCCACGATTTTATAATGTCCTCCTACGATTTCGGCAAGACTGTTGTCTTCGGCCACACGCCCATGTCACATTCAAAACCACTCTTTCTCCCCGGCAGAATAGGAATCGATACCGGCGCTGCCTATGGCGGCTTTCTTACATGCGTAGAGCTTCCCTCAAGAAAAATATATCAGGCATAGACATGAAGATCATCGAATGCATCCCTAATTTCAGCGAGGGAAATAATCCCGAGATTGTAGAGTCTATTGTGGATGCGGCCGTCCGGACTGAAGGCGTCAAAGTGCTGGATTTCAGCATGGACAGGGATCACAACAGGAGCGTACTGACATTTATCGGTTCGCCTGAGGCCACATTGCGTGGGGCGATTGCGGCATGTGGCAGGGCCGCCGATCTGATAGATATGAGAAAGCACAGTGGCGTTCATCCCCGCATCGGCGCTGTTGATGTGGTCCCCTTTGTCCCCCTGAAGGGTGCGAATATGCCAGACGCGGTGGAGACGGCGCACAGGTTTGGACATATATTCGGCAGAAAAAACAATGTTCCGATTTATTTCTATGGAGAGGCGGTTTTGGATAAGAAAAGGAAAAAACTGGCGGATATCCGCAGGGGAGAATATGAGGGCCTCAGAGACAAAATGAGTGATCCGGCATGGGCACCAGACATCAGTCCCGACGGGTCGGGATTCAACCCGCGTCTGGGCGCAACCGCTGTGGGTGCGAGAAAGCCACTTATAGCATTCAACATAAACCTGAATTCAAATGATATCGAACTCGCGAGGAATATAGCCAGATCGATACGATATTCAAGCGGCGGGCTTAAGCATGTTCAGGCAATTGGGATACTGCTTGAAAGCAGAAATATCGCACAGGTGTCTATGAATCTTACAGATTATGAAACGACCTCCATTCGCACGGTCTTCGATACCGTAAGAAGAAAAGCGCGTGAACATGGCGCTGACATCCTTGAATCCGAATTGATAGGCCTTATCCCCAAAGCCGCCCTTGAGGGCACAGCAGCAAACCACCTGAAATTGATGGATTTCTCTGAAGAAAGAATCATAGAGAGTCACTGCTAAGCATCAATGAACCTGTGAAAGAAATTATCCCCTTAATATCGTTGACTCTCTTTTTAAATAATGTTAGAAATCCCACCTTCAGATACATCTGCCCCCGTAGCTCAGTAGGATAGAGCAACGGATTCCTAATCCGTGTGCCGTGTGTTCGAATCACACCGGGGGTACCAGAAAAAAACAAGGAGCTAGGTCAAGTCGGCCTGCTCCTTTTGTTTTTTTGATCCCCTTCTATCTTTTCTTTATAAACATTTCATTAAATTCTGTTCTACGTTTCTTTTAACCAATCGCGTATTTTGATACCTTTACACCATATTACCTTATCCCATCCCTTAGAATAACACCAGTATACTCAGTATGTTACAATTATTTTGCCCTGAAACCAAGGAACTGGCACGGTTATTCCATTACTAAAAGGCAAAAGACAAGTTCAAAGGAGGACATAAATCATGAAAAGAATATTCCAAACATTGATACTGGCGGTTTTTGTGGTGCTGATAACTGCTTCATTCGGATACGCGGAATATTTGGCAAGCAACGCGGGGAATTTCCCCTGGTTCCATCTCGGATGCCTGATAATGGGAGGCTTGATCATCACATCCCTGAAACAGAAATATTCCAGACTGTATCTCAGCGAGGCTGTCGGCTCTTTCGCTCTTTACGCGGTGCTCATAGCTCTTTTCACGGCGCCTGTCGTAAATGCACTCAAAACACTGGTAAGCTAAACCTTACATCCCAACTCTTCGAGTGGGGAATAAATTAAGAAAGGAGGATGCAGTCATGATGATTACACACCACAACCATCCGATGAACCTGAGGTCAAGTCTCTCTCAGATATTACATATAAGCGCATGGGGGATTGTTATTGTTGTATCCTCGTTCATGTTCCTCTATGCTGGTCGCTGGATTGACACCAAACTTAATACTGAACCCAGTTTCATGTTAGGTCTTTTCGTGCTGGCCATATTCCTGTGCATCTGGAGACTCTATGGGGAAGCGGTCATACACATGAAAAAACAGTAAGAATAACCTCTCCTTGTTATACACTGCAAATAACCCCCCGTCTTTGGAAAAGACGGGGGGTTATCTTTTAACGGCTTCGTAAGTCCCGATTCATCAGGACTGCATCATTTTCAGTTAATCGTGATTCTGCCCGGTATTGAAATAAAAATACACTTGCATCTAAGATGTTCTGTACAATACAATAATCGAGGAACAACAAAAGAAGGGAAAACACGATGTCAGTTATAGAGGATAATATAAGAGAAATAAGGGAGAATATTGCCGAGGGGGCCCTGAAGTCGGGGAGAAACCCTTCTGAAGTAAAGCTAATGGCTGTAACCAAGACGGTGGATGATGACCGGATCCTGGAGGCAATCGAGGCCGGTGTGGATATCATGGGTGAAAATTACATCCAGGAGGCGAAGAGAAAGATCGAGACGATGGGTGTTGATGTCAAGTGGCACATGATCGGCCACCTGCAGTCCAATAAGGCTAAATACGCTGTCAGACTCTTTGACATGATCCACTCCATCGACCGGATGGGGCTGGCTGCGGAGCTTGATAAGCGGTCGGCAGCCGCGGGACGGATAATGGATATCCTTGTTGAAGTGAACGTCAGCGGCGAGGAGAGCAAGAACGGTGTCGGCGCGGATGAGGCGTTCTCTCTGATCAGTCAGATCGCGCGGCTCGATAATCTTTCGATCCGGGGACTCATGACGATGCCCCCCTGGTTCGATGATCCGGAAGACGCCCGGCCGTACTTTGTAGCCCTGCGGGAACTGCGGGACAGGATTGTAGCGGAGGAGATACCGGGCGTCGAGATGCGAGAACTCTCAATGGGGATGTCGGGTGATTACCGGGTTGCCGTGGAGGAGGGCGCGACCATCGTCAGAGTCGGGACCGCCATATTCGGCGCACGGGTATATTAGTCCGATCTTACTCTCCGTCTTCCCGGGTGTTGTTTTCCGGTTCCTGCCCCTTGTAGATAAATCTCTCGAGCAGCCGGTGGTAGGGTGTCCAGTTCGATTCATTCCCCGGAACGTTCATGAATTCGCTGAACGCGTTTGTCTTTGCGTCCAGATCATCGATGGAGTTTACGATAAGAGCCTCTATCGTCTTGGGTCGTTTCGGAGATCCATATTCCAGGGTTCCATGGTGACTGAGAAGTATGTGTCGAAGCTCAAGCGCGAGCTGTTTCGGAAAATCTGCGATCTCGGCTATTTTCGCGTCCACAAGTTCCACTGCGATGACGATATGTCCTATAAGTCGTCCTTCATCAGTATAGTTCATAGAGCCTTTGAACGAGAGTTCGTGAATCTTTCCGATGTCATGCAGTATTCCACCCGTTATAATAAGATCCCTGTTCGCCTGCCGATAATGATCTGCCACCAGATCGAGAAGCTGCGTTACGGACAGCGTGTGTTCAAGAAGCCCGCCTATATAAGCGTGGTGAAAACCCTTTGCCGCCGGCACCTTTTGAAAGGAATTGGCTATCTCTTCATCTCCGAATATCAGCTCCAGCAAAGCCTTCAGATGCGGGTTGCCTACCGTACTTATAATGCCTATGAGAGTCTCAAACATTTCAGAAATATCCGATGCGGTTGAAGGCAGATAATCAGAGGGGTTGATTGCCGGGTCTTCGGCGACGGTGATCTTTGAGATGGAGAGCTGCACCACATTTCTGAAGCTTACCGCCTGGGACTGTATCCGGATTATATTCCCCGTCTGGAATATGCTGTTCATCTCAGCCGCCCTGTCCCATACCCTCCCGTCTACTTCGCCTGTCATGTCTCTGAGTTTCAGATTCAGATATGGGTTTCCCTTCTGGGATATGGCCATATTCTTTTCCGTGACGAGGAATATATCGCTGACTCTGTCCCCCGCGCGTATATCTTTTACATAGGTGTTTTTTTTGTTCAAAATGTTACCCGCCTTTCATTCGAATATATCTTAAAAGACCCACCTCTTACATGGCCTATGAGTGTTATGCCCGCATCCCTTAAGAGGCTTACGGCTTCGGATGTTGGGACTGAATGGGAAATGATGATAGGGACGCCCATTGTCCAGACCTTTTCCGCGATTTCCGAGGAAACCCTTCCCGTCTTGACTATAATCTTGTCGGAACAGTCGATGTCGCCAAGCAGGGCGTATCCACCCAGCATGTCGACAGTGTTATGCCTTCCTATATCGTCCCTTGAAACAATTATACCCTCTGTATCTGCAAGGGCTGAGCAATGCGTACCATGTGTTATCCTGTGAAGCTTTGATGAGGATAACAGGACTTCCATGAAATCCACTACCCTTTTTGCGGGTATGGAAATATCTGAAGTGATGCTGTCTTTGGGCTTTCCGGTTCCTCTTACCCTTGCGCCGCTGGACATAACGAATATCTCCGGAGAGCCCGGCTTCGAAATGACCCCATTTTTCGTAATGACATCAACCCTCGATTTTTCGACGGATGTCGTTATTTTTTCTATATCTGCCTGAGCTCTTATAGCACCGGCAGACCGGAGAAATCCGGCAGCAAGTTCCTCAAGGTGGATTCCCGTACAGGCAATGGTTGCGACCTTCCGGTTGTTCAGGAATATTTCTACAGGCCCTTCCCTTATAATAGATTCGGAAATCCGGAAAGTCTTTTCACCACTGTAAAAACTTATATCAATCTTTTCCGTGGGTGTTTTCAATTCTTTCTTTCTCTAAGTATCCGGTGATTTTCCACCCGGATGGTCAGCTTCGTTTTATCAAAAAATTCCATTAGTGGAATTATGAACTTGCGCGACAGACCCGTCATTTCCTTGAAACTGGCTGGCGATGCCTCGCCGTCTCTAGTAAGGAGTTCTATGTAATCTTTTTTCAACCTGTCGATGGACTCTTTGTAAAAGTACAGATCTTCATTTACCCTGACAAGGGCTTTCGTATTGGTCATGACAGTCAGGATATCGGTTACGGCCTCCCGTTCCTTAGAAAACTTTTCCATTATTTCTTTTGTTGGGGGAGGTGTAAGGCCGGAATCCCGGTAAATACCGGCGATCTCTTCCCTGAGCCGCACTTCTTCATCTTTCAGGTTTACTTTATGTCCTTCAATCCTGACATTCTCCTTCTCCGCAGCTATCTTTCCGGCCTCTTCCAGATTTCTGACAGCTTTGTTGAACAGCCTGGGATCGATATAGCTCCCGAGAGTCGTTCTCAGCTCCTCTCTGGAAAGTCCCTCCTTCAAAGGATGTTTTTTATGGTATGCCTCTATTTCAGACATTACCCTGTCCTGAAGATCCCCGTATGCTCTGGAGGATACAATCCTGCGTTCATCCCGGTCCAGCAACAGAGCATCTTTTTTTGACAGCATATTTTCAAGAACTTTTTCCTGCTCATCGGGTAAAAGTCCTGTTCTTATCGAAAGGCTTCGGCTGGGGATACCGTCGAGGCCGGCTCTTTCCAGTATTATTTCTGTCTTGTCCGCACCCGTTCCCTTGTGGAGTCTTTCCTCTTCGTCCGGTATTGTGTGCTTCCTGCGTTTCTTAGCAAGGGGATCTATTATTTCACCACCCCCTACAGTGGTGATTGGAGAATAGCTTCTGATAACAAACATGTCTCCCGACATAGCCACCACGGGAGTTTTGGGGATTACCTGCGCGTATGTTTCTTCTCCGGGCTCGATTGCCTCCCTGTCCGAAAGTATGATTCTTGAAATCGTCTCACTGGTCCCGGTATGAAATCTGACAAGAGCCCTGTTCTTCAGTTTTTTCCCGGCTCCGGGAAGATATTTTATATGAATATCCAGACGGCTTGAGGTCTTAAATGTCGAGACGCTGGTGAGGACATATCCTCTCTCTATAGTTGTTCTGCCGGTTCCCTGAAGATTGATGGCGGTCCTCTGTCCGATCTCTGCCACCTGGGATGCTTCGTTGTGAATCTGGATGCCCCTTATTTTTGCTTTTGCCCCGGAGGGCATGATTTCCACCGTATCGCCGACCCTTATTTTCCCGGATGCCAGCGTTCCGGTCACCACGGTGCCAAAACCCTTCATGGTAAATACCCTGTCTATCGGTAGCCTGAAGAGCCCGGAATCTGTTCGCTCATCCAAGGTGGAAATGATTTCGCCAAGCGCCGCAAGAAAATCCGGGAGCCCGGTGCCTGTGATTGATGACAACGGAATTATCGGCGAGCTTTCCAGAAAGGTTCCCTTCAGAAAATCTCTGATGTCTTCCTGAACAAGGGCCAGCCAGTCCTCATCCACCATGTCTGTTTTCGTGAGGGCTACAAGTCCCCTGCTTATGCCGAGAAGCTCACATATCTCCATATGTTCCCGCGTCTGCGGCATTACGCCTTCGTCAGCCGCAATCACCATGACAACCAGATCTATCCCCCCGGCGCCGGCGACCATATTCTTCACGAATTTTTCATGACCCGGGACATCAACTATCCCGATCTTCTGTCCATTCGCGAGGGTAAGCGGGGCAAACCCAAGCTCGATGGTAATCCCGCGTTCTTTTTCCTCTTTGAGCCTGTCGGTGTCTATGTCGGTGAGCGCTTTTACCAGTGCTGTTTTCCCATGATCAACATGTCCGGCTGTGCCTAAAATAATATGTTTCATGCTCCTCGTCCGATGATCCTCTCTTTTGTCCTCTGGCAATAGCAAAAACTTGCGATTTACACAAGTGGATTGTCTGCCGGGTTTTGTAATATCATTGTGAGTATGCTATAGAGCTTCGTCTATTATGATAATATTAGGTCTTGACTACGGAGAAAAGAGAATAGGAGTGGCGATCTGTGATGAACTGGGAATGGTTGCCAGAGGTATTGCCACTATTGCCAGGAAATACTGGAAAAGGGATATTGAACAGATAGCGGGGCTTGTAAGGGAATATGATGTTGAGAAAATAGTCGTCGGGTATCCTGTAAAACTGGACGGTACGGAGGGAATCCAGTGCGAGAAGGTAAACCGGTTCATTGATGTCCTTGAAGCGGGCGTTTCCGTGCCTGTTGCGAAGTGGAATGAAGCCCTTTCCACGAAAGAGGCTGAGGGTCTGCTCAGAGAGGCAGACATAAATCGGAAAAAGAGGAGAGGGGTGGTTGACAAGCTCGCGGCTGCTATTATTCTACAGGATTACCTGGATCATAATTCATGATTATGTTTATTGATGGTTTTTTCACCCAATCTCTGCGTTATGCTCAAAAAATAAGCCTCGAAATATCAACTAGATGCCTGTGGTTATTCTTTTAGCATGCCTTGATCTTGAACGAAAATCCTCATAAATCAACAGAATCACCTATGATCTTCAAAAAGAGATACACCCGAAACTTGAAACTCGAAACTCGAAAAAACCCGAGACCCTGGGGATAAAATGAGCACTGTACGATGGATTAAAATAATTGCGGTTATATGCGTAGCCGTTACGTCTTTATTATGTCTGATTTTCTGTAATTATGCGAACAGTCCGATAGATTTTAAATACAGGGAATTTATGGTAGAAATACCCCGTGGCAGTACTTTCTCAGCGACTGCTGACATGCTGGAGAGAGCAGGATTGATTAGCCATAAAAGAGAGTTTTATCTTCTGGCACTCTTAATGGATGCTCCGAAGCATATTAAACCGGGTGAATACGATTTGGGCAGCTCCATGACCCCTGTTGCCGTGTTAGACAAACTGGTACAGGGAAAAACCAAGAGCTATTTTGTTTTTATACCGGAGGGTTTTACGCTCAGCCGGATAGCTACTCGCCTGGAAAATGCGGGTCTTGCCGACCGCGAAACGTTTATCAGCCTTGCGTCGAGCAGCAGCTTCTTGTCATCTTTGGGCATAGAGGAAGAAAGTGTTGAAGGCTATCTCTTTCCCGATACCTATAGATTCGACAAATTAATGGGAGAAGAAAGAATCATAAGATTCATGGTGAAACAGTTCAGGAAGCGTATAACGCCTGAAATTCTGGAGAGGGCTGACAAGCTTCACCTTACGCTGGATGAAGTTGTGACCCTTGCCTCCATTATTGAAAAAGAGGGTGGTGCGCAAGAGGAAAGGTCAATGATATCGGCAGTTTTTCATAACAGATTAAAGAGAGGAATGAGACTTCAAAGCGATCCGACAGTCATTTACGGGATCGAAGACTTTGATGGAAATCTCAGAAGGAGCGACCTCAGGGAAAAGACGGCCTATAACACCTACATGATGAAGGGTTTACCGCCGGGGCCTATCTGTAATCCCGGCATGGAGGCGATTGATGCCGCCCTTTATCCTGCGTCTGTGGATTTTCTGTATTTTGTATCGAAGAACAACGGTTCCCACCAATTTTCATCCAACCTGAAAGATCACAACCAAGCAGTCCTAAAATATCAGATTAAAAGAAAAAAATAGCAATTTTTTTTCTTGACAAAGCCGTTAAGCGCCTCTATAGTTCAACCAACTAGTGGAGCAAAGTGGATGATTGTGGAGGATATTGTCTGATGTCTGTATTTAGGGGAAGATACTACCACACCATTGATGAAAAAGGGAGAGTCATTTTTCCCGCCAAGCTGTGCCAGGTTTTCACCGAGAAGTATGACGAGCGGATGGTGATAACCAACTGGGATGGTTGCCTCCTGGTCTTCCCCTACAGTGAGTGGATTGCTATCGAGGAGAAGGTGTTCCAGCAGTCCATAATAAGAAAAGAAGTGCGTGCGTTCCAGCGTCTTTTCATGTCTGGCGCTGTTGACTGTTCTTTCAACGCTCAGCGAAGGATTCTTATCCCGCCTCCTCTCAGGGAGTACGCGAAGCTTGAAAAAGAGATTGTCATTGCCGGTATGGGGCGGAGCATAGAAATCTGGAACAGGGAGAGGTTTGAGAAAGAGATCTACAGCTCCAGCCAGGATGTTGAAGCCTTCAGCGATTATATGGCTGATCTTGGGATATGACAAAGTCATTCTTTCACGAACCGGTTATGCTTAGAGAAGCAGTGGATTCACTGAAATGCAGGCCGGGTGAAGTATATTTTGACGGAACTCTAGGGGGCGGAGGGCATGCGTATGAGATCCTCGTAAGAACTGCCCCGGACGGAGTTCTTATCGGTGTTGATCGTGACAGGGACGCCCTCTCTGAAGCCCGGCGCAGGCTCAAGGCCTTCAATGAGCGGGCATTGCTTGTAAAGGGTAATTTTGCCGACATCAGGAACATATTGTCGGAACTGGGAATTGAGAGGGTAAATGGGATCTTGCTGGATCTGGGGGTTTCATCCCATCAGTTCAATACGCCTGACAGGGGGTTTGTTTTTTCTCTGGACGCGCTGCTTGACATGAGGATGGATCAGGAAGGCGGCTTAACAGCGTTCGATATAGTTAATGGTTTCCCGGAAGAGAAACTGAAGAAGATCATAAAAGATTATGGTGAAGAGATGATGCCCGGAAGGATTGTAAGAGCAATTTCGGAAAGGCGGAAGCTGTCTCCCATAAGAACGACGGGGGAACTTGCCGCGATTATTGCCGGTGTTCTGCCCGGCCACCTGAAGAAAAAGAGGATACATCCCGCCACAAAGACCTTTCAGGCCCTCCGAATTGCCGTCAATGACGAACTGACAAATCTTCATAACGCGATAGAAAACGGAATCGATATGCTGGAACAGGGGGGCAGGTTTTCCGTAATATCTTTTCACTCACTTGAAGACAGAATCGTGAAGAATCTGTTTCGTTCCTGGGAAAAGGGGTGTATCTGTCCCCCGGATTTTCCGGTCTGCTGTTGTAACAGAAAAAGCAAGCTGAAAGTGCCGGTCAGGAGGGCTGTTATGCCTGAAGACGCCGAAATAGCTTCCAACCCGAGGGCAAGAAGCGCGAGGTTGAGAACGGCCATAAGGATCTGAGAATGTTAGCGGCTGGTAAGAAAAAGGGGGGGACGAAACTTTTTCGCCTTATAGTTATAGCACTTATGTTTATGGCTATCACGCTTATCTATGTGTGGTTTCGAATAAGTATTACAAAGATCGATTACCGGATAGCTGAAGAAATGCACCGCAGAGACGGTCTTTTAGAGGAAAACAGAAAATTGAAAGTTGAGATCGCGACACTGAAATCTCCTCACAGGATAGAATCCATCGCCAGGACCAAACTCATGATGCACTATCCGGAAAGGGATCAGGTAATTTTCTTAAAATGACTATAAAATCGGGAAGATGGCTTAGATTCAGGATGGTGTCGATATTGGTGCTTTTTCTTGTGCTGTACGTAGCGCTGGTGTCGAGAGCTTTTCAACTGCAGGTTGTCTCCGGAGAGACACTGGGGAAACTTGCCGACAGGCAGCACAAAAAGAGTTTGACCCTTTATCCGGAAAGAAGGTTCATATTTGATAGAAACGGGCAGAAGCTCGCGGCTACCATAATGGCGGATTCCGTTTACGTGGATCCTTCGAGTATTGAGGATCGCAGGAAGGTTTCATCGAAACTTTCGTCCATATTGGGTGTCAAGAGACAAAAGGTTGTGGAGGCGGTTTCGAGTTCAAGGAGCTTTCGCTGGGTTTCCAGGCAAATTTCTCCGGTCAGGGCGGAGCGGATACGTGCCTTGAAGCTGAAAGGCGTTCATCTGGTAAAGGAACCCAAGAGATTTTATCCTCACAGGGAAATGGCCTGCCACCTTCTCGGATTTGCTGGGCTGGATTCCGCCGGCCTGGATGGCTTGGAATCGAAATATGATGAATATCTGAAGGCTGTTCCAAAAAAGGTGGTGTGGGGCAGAGATGCCAGGGGATACAAGATTTATCTGAATAACGATTCAGGCGATATGTTGGATGACAGGAGCTGCAGCCTTTTCCTGACTATCGACAGCAAGATTCAATATATTGTTGAATCGCAGCTGATCAAGGCAATCGAAGACACTGGCGCAAAAGGGGGAACCGTTATCGTTATGGATCCCAATACGGGGGAGGTTCTGGCGCTGGCCAATGGACCAAGATTCAACCCCAACGCCTTTTCCATGTATCCCGCAAATGTCAGAAAAAACAGGGCGGTTACCGATTGCTTCGATCCCGGTTCAGTCTTCAAGCCCTTTGTGGCCGCCGCCGCTCTGGAAGAGGGTTTTGTTACCGAAACCGATCTGTTTGACTGTGAAAACGGCTCTTACAGGGTTGGAAACAGGGTTATCCATGATGCCCAGAACGAAAAATTCCAGAAGCTGAACTTATCGGAAATTATTAAACATTCCAGCAATATAGGTTCGATTAAGATCGCGGAGAGACTTGGAAGGGAGAACCTTTACCGTTATATTAAAAAGTTTGGATTTGGTTCAAAAACCGGGGTTGATCTCCCGGGTGAATCAAGAGGTATCCTGAGAGATTCAAAGGACTGGCGTGATGTGGATTTCGCGACGATAGCATTTGGCCAGGGAATTTCAGTTACGGCTATGCAATTAGTTACAGCAATGTCCGCCATAGCAAACGAGGGTGTCCTGATGAAACCGCATGTTGTCCGCTGTATGGTTGATAAAAAGGGCAAGGTGGTGAAGGAATTTAAACCTGTCGAGGTGAGGCGGGTCATATCTCCAGAAACTGCGCGTAGAATCACATCAATCCTTACCGGTGTAGTTGAAGGAGAAGGGGGGACCGGGGCAAATGCCCGTATAGTCAATCTCTCTGTTGCGGGCAAGACCGGCACATCTCAGAAGTTCGATTTTGATCTGGGATGCTACTCCGCCAAAAAAGTTGAGGCCTCTTTCATCGGGTTTTTCCCTGCCGAAGATCCCCAGATGGTAATCCTGGTTGTGCTTAATGAACCGGAGATCCGCAGGTGGGGTGGAGCTGCCGCAGCGCCGGTTTTTAAAAAGGTCTCGGAACAGATACTGAGATGTTCTAGTAAGAGTATGGAACTGAAGAAGGTTGCCGCTTACGAAAACAACGAAGAAGTGAGAATAGTCCAGGCGTCGACGACTGCGGAAATGATCTATCATGATACGAAAGTCGATGAATCGGTTATCCCTGATTTTGAAGGCATGTCAATAAGAGAGGTGCTGAAGATCTCCCAAAACAGAGGGATAGACGTAAAAATTGCCGGTAGCGGGTGGGCTGTGAGCCAGAATCCGGTCTCGGGTGTACGGATAGAGGAAAATCAGCCCTGTTATATCCTGTTTGACAGAGGTGTTTGAGAAGAGGGGCGCACGGCATGAAACTTTCACGCCTGCTGACCGAAGTAGATATACTGGAAGTGTCGGGAGACATCTCTGGAGATGCTTCCGATATTTGCTACGATTCCAGGAAATGTAAAGGAGGATCTCTCTTTGTCGCGATTTCCGGGGCAGAGGTCAACGGACATGATTTCATCCACGCGGCGGTAAAAAACGGGGCGAACTATATCGTACATGATGAAAGAAACTTTCCCGCTGATCCGGGCGTCGCGTTCATAAGGGTAAAAGACAGCCGACTGGCGCTGGCAAAGCTGGGAAAGAATTTTTATGACAACCCTTCCAGCGAACTCTGTCTGATTGGTATTACCGGAACGAATGGAAAGACGACGGTAGCCTATCTTCTGGAGTCTATCTTAGAAGCTGCCGGTTTTGCTACAGGAGTTACGGGAACGGTAAATTACAGATATGGCGGTAATCTGTTTCCGGCTTCGCACACAACACCCGAATCGCTCGACCTTCACAAAATGTTGAGGGAAATGGTCGACGCGGGAGTGACTCATGTTGTGATGGAGGTTTCGTCTCACGCGATCGACCTGAAGAGGATCTATGGGTGCGAGTATAATATCGGGATATTTACAAATCTGTCCCGGGAACATCTCGATTATCATCACACCATGGAACAATATTTTATGGTTAAGAAGAGATTCTTTGCGGATGTACCGGATAGGCAGGTGGCAGTTATTAATAGAGATGATCCGTGGGGTTCAAAACTTCTTGAAGAGATAAAAACACCATCGGTTTCATTCGGCCTGGAAGGATTGTGTGGTGTGTCATCCACTGATTTTGCCCTTTCTATGGATGGAATAAACGCGAATATAAAAGGCACGGATGATGGATTCCGGGTGTCTTCCGCCATGGTTGGAAGATTTAACCTCTATAACATCCTCGCGGCGACGGCGACGGCTATTTCGCTCGGGATACCGGAGGAATATATCCGATCCGGTATAGGGGCGCTTGAGACCGTTCCCGGTCGTCTGGAAAGGGTGAGTAAGCCTGGCGAGCCCGCGGTATTTGTCGACTATGCTCATACCGGAGATGCTCTGAAAAAGGTGCTCGAAAATCTGTCTGATTTTAAAGAGGGCAGGATCATAACAGTTTTTGGGTGTGGAGGAGACAGAGATCGCACGAAGAGACCTGTTATGGGGAAAATAGCGGCAATGTTGAGTGACTTGGCCATAATTACTTCGGATAACCCGAGGACGGAAAATCCCTCAAAAATTCTTAATGAGATAGAGGCGGGGATTGATGATGATTCAAGCAGATATTCTTCTGAGGATATGATCAATGGCTTCAGTGAAAAGGGCTATATGGTTATCTCTGACCGGCGAGCTGCTATAAATATGGCGATATCTCTTGCCGGCGAATCGGATATCGTATTGGTAGCGGGGAAGGGACATGAGGATTACCAGATTATGGGAACCAGGAAGCTTCCTTTTGATGACAGGGTAGTTGTAAGGGAGGCGCTTTCCGGCCGCAGGCCGTGATACATGTGTGTGGTGAAGGTTATGAAATCCCCCGTACTGAAGAAGGGAGAGATAATAGAAGCAACGAAAGGAACCTTTATCAAGGGGAAGCTCGAAGGTGTGTTTGAAGGATTATCCACGAATTCAGGGGATGTGGAGGTAGGAAACCTGTTTATCCCCATTATAGGAGAGAGATTTGACGGACATGTCTTTATTCCGGAGGCGATAAAAAACGGCGCGTCGGGTCTGCTCGTTCAAAGAGGTGAGGAAGAAATAACCGAAAGAGTCTCCGGTGATGCTGCCGTAATTATCGTTGACGACACCCTGCACGCGCTCGGGGATATAGCCAATTTATGGAGAAACAAATTTACAATCCCTGTCGTAGCGGTAACGGGAAGCTCCGGTAAGACGACAACGAAAGAGATGATAGCCACGGTGGCGGGACTTTCCGAAAATGTTTTAAAGAGCAAGGGGAATTATAACAATCTTGTAGGGCTTCCCCTCAGCCTGCTTGAACTGAACCCAGAACATGAAATGGCGGTCATTGAGATGGGAAGCAATCGGAGAGGGGAGATAGAAAGACTCGCGGCCATTGCCGAGCCGGATATAGGCGTTATCACTAATATAGGACCGGCCCATCTGGAAGGGTTTGGATCCGTGGACATAGTCATGGAGGAAAAGGGGGATCTCTTTTTCAATATGAGAGATAACGGTGTGGCAATTATCAACAGAGACGATGAATTTTCAAGGATATTGGCAGATCGGTGGATGGGAAGGAACGTCAGCTTTGGTATCGATGAGAATGCGTTTGTCCGAGCTGAACGCATCTTTATGAGGGGTGAGCGGGGAGTCAGTTTTACACTTGAGATGGGAGGAACAGGTAAGGGTCTCGATATGGCCGTCGTAGGCAGACATAATATATACAATGCCCTGGCCTGTGCGGCAGCTTGCCGGGCCATGGATATTGAATACGATCTGATTTGCGAAGGGTTGTCTGCATTCAGGCAGATACAGGGCCGTATGGATGTTCACAGGCTGAAGAGTGGCAGTATCGTTATTGATGACACCTACAACGCCAACCCCTCTTCGGTACTGGAGGCCCTCAAGGCATTGAGGGATTTAAAGGGAAACAATGAGAGCATTGTTATTTTAGGAGATATGCTCGAACTGGGGGAAGAGGCTGAAAAACTGCACGAAAATATTGGAAGGGCTATGGCGGATACCGGTGTAGGAAGTGTATTCCTCAAGGGGAGTTTTTCGGGAGCTGTGGCAAGGGGAGCCATAGAGGGGGGGCTCAGGGAAAACCATATATATTTTGCAGAAACGCCGGACAGAATAATGGAAACTCTTCGTTCCTTGCTGCGCGAAGGAGACTGGATACTGGTAAAAGGATCGAGAGGCATGAAGATGGAGGAATTTTTCCATGCAATAATAGAGGAGTTGAGTTAAGTGATAATATCTGAAGAGATGGCTATATGTTACGGCACCTTGAGCGTTTGACCAGGAGAAATTATAAATGATCTATCACTTCTTATATTCATTAAGCGATATATATTCGTGGCTTAATGTGTTTCGCTATATAACCTTCAGGACGATATACGCGACGATAACCGCTTTGGTCATCTGTTTTATCCTTGGTCCCTGGATGATCAGTAAACTTCAGTCTCTCAGCATGGAGCAACCAATCCGCGGTGACGGTCCCAACTCTCACCTTTCAAAAGAGGGTACACCCACGATGGGTGGTATCCTTATCATTTTTTCTGTTGTCATATCAACCCTTCTCTGGGCAAAACTCACCGTGGGCTATGTCTGGATTATTCTCATGGTAATGGTGGGGTTTGGCCTTATCGGTTTCTGGGATGATTACCGGAAATTGTCAAGTAGAAGCAGCAGGGGGGTTCCGGGGACAGTCAGGCTTGCCGCGGAGATTATGATAGCCTTTTTTGTGAGTATTGTTCTGTACCTGAACCCGGATTTCAGCTCGAATCTAACAGTGCCATTTTTTAAGACCATTCTCCCCGATCTTGGCTGGGGTTATGTAATCCTTTCCACATTCGTTATTGTAGGAGCGGCAAACGCGGTAAATCTTACGGATGGCCTTGACGGTCTTGCCATAGGTCCGGCAACGATGTGCTTCGCGACCTATATTCTTTTCGCCTATTTTGCTGGGCATATAAAGTTGTCCGGGTATCTCCAGATTCCATACGTGGCGGGGGTGGGAGAACTTGCGGTTTTTTGCGGCGCCATGGTCGGGGCCGGAGCCGGGTTCCTCTGGTACAATACCTATCCCGCTCAATTGTTCATGGGAGATGTGGGCTCACTCTCGCTGGGAGGCGCTCTGGGTACTATAGCCGTTCTCACAAAGCAGGAGATACTCCTCGCGATAGTAGGAGGTATATTTGTAGTTGAAACCATTTCAGTCATTTTCCAGGTAGGCTGGTTCAAGATGTCTAGCGGGGAACGTATGTTCAGGATGGCGCCTATACATCATCATTTTGAATTGAAGGGATGGGCGGAACCCAAGGTCATTGTGCGTTTCTGGATCATTTCCATTATCCTTGCGCTTGTCGCCATAAGTACGTTGAAGTTGAGGTAATGGGAACAGTCTTGGGTGAATCTTCATGGATCTAAACGGAAAGAGAGTGCTGGTAATCGGTCTGGGCAGAACAGGTGTGGCGACGGCCGGATTTCTGCTTGATAAAGGTGCCAGGGTTATGATTGCCGATGAAAAATCTGTCTCTGAGCTTGGAGTTGCCGCCGAGGTCTTTACGGGGCTGGAGGATGTGGAATTGGGTATCGGTCAGTATGATACAGACGTTCTTTTGCGAACGGATATGATTGTGCCTTCACCGGGCGTTCCACCATTCAATTGTTTGCTATCAGAGGGTTTGAAGATGGAGATTCCGATTCTAAGCGAACTGGAACTTGCCTCCGGGTATTTGAAAATACCGGCTATTGCGATTACCGGCACAAATGGGAAAACGACCACGACCAGTCTGCTGGGCAGAATACTGGAACATTGCGGCAAAAAGGTCTTTGTCGGCGGCAATATAGGTAATCCGCTCATATCATATGTAAACGGCAGCCAGGAGGATGATTACGCAGTAATAGAAGTGAGTAGCTTTCAGTTGCAGTGGATCAGGAATTTTCATGCATTTATAGCTATTCTCCTGAATGTAAGCAGCGACCACATCGATTATCATGGATCTTTTGAAGAATACCGCTCTGTAAAGGAAAGGATATTCGCATGCCAGGGGAAAGGGGATCTTGCTATTCTGAATGCTGATGACCCTGTGTCGACGGATCTTTCGAAAAGGCTGTCAACTGAACATATCTCATGTTTCACCTCATCCTCAAGATTGAAAGAGGGGATGTTTATTGATGGAGATTTCTTGAGATACCTCTCTTCCGGATTGGATGAGAAATATCCCATCCGATCAATAAGATTGAAAGGCGCACACAATCTGGAGAATGTGATGGCCGCCGTGCTTGCATCGAAAATGTGCGGATGTCCGTCCGGAGAGATTATTGATGTGCTGGAGACTTTTTCCGGTATCCCACACAGACTAGAATTTGCCGGAGCTGTGGATGGAGTAGAGTATTATAATGACTCCAAGGGAACAAATGTGGATGCTGTTCACAGGGCGCTCGAATCATTCCCCGGGCCGGTTGTGCTCCTTATGGGAGGCAGATACAAGGGCGGGGATTTTGGAATACTTGCGGAGCTTATAAGGAAAAAGGTCAAGATGCTGATCGTTTTCGGTGAAGCCGGAGGAGAAATAAATTCCATCATTGGTAAAATTGCAAGGACTGAGATTGTGGATAATTTGAAAGATGCCGTCAACATGGCTCGCGACAATTCAAGATCTGGCGACATTGTGCTGCTGTCGCCTGGCTGCTCAAGTTTTGATGAATTCAAAGACTATAAGGAGCGGGGGATTGTTTTCAAGAACATGGTTAATGAAATGGGTCGTGAAAAGGATCAGGGAACATGGGCGAACAGTCTTCATTGACAAGAGGCAGACCGGATATCGCGCTGTTTATTGTTACAATAATCCTGGTTGTCATCGGGACGGTTATGATTTACAGCTCGAGTTCCATAATTGCCATGGAGAAATATGGCGACGGATACCACTATATCAAGAAACAGATATTGTTTGTCCTGCTTGGGTTTGGTCTCATGATAGTAACATCTAGATTGCCCTATCGGTATTGGAAAAAAGCAGCTTATCCCGGCTTGGCTATATCCATAGTGCTTCTTTCCCTGGTTATTGTTCCGGGGTTTGGTTTCAAAGCCGGCGGTGCCACCAGATGGCTTCGCGCTGGGCATCTATCTTTTCAGGTGTCCGAACTGGTAAAGATTATGCTGGTTATATTTCTGGCCCATTATCTTACGAAAAAAATAGGGCACATAAAGGAATTTTCACGCGTTTTTGTGGTCCCGATGGCAATAATGCTGGCAATTGTTGGTCTTGTCCTGTGTCAGCCGGATTTCGGCGCGGCTGCTATCATGGTTGCGGTGTTTATGCTTATGTTCTATCTGGCGGGGAGCAGGATTGCGTATCTTGCCGGCCTCGTGGCAACTGTAATCCCTGTGGGGGTAGCTCTGATTATTCATGAAAGTTACCGCATGCAGAGACTTATGTCGTTTCTTAATCCTTGGGAAGATCCTACCAATACAGGCTTTCAGATAATACAATCGTTTATTTCCTTTGGTTCCGGTGGAGCCTTTGGCGTGGGCCTTGGAAACGGAATGCAAAAGCTGTTTTATCTTCCCGAACCGCATACCGATTTTATCCTTTCGGTAATTGCTGAAGAAACTGGTTTTATTGGGGTTGTAATCATTATTGTGTTGTTCAGCATTCTTGTTTTTCGTGGTTTCGCGATTTCCTTTAACTGCGCGGACCTGTTCGGAATGCTTCTGGCCTCAGGCTTGACCACGGTTATCGCGCTGGAGGCATTTATAAATATGGCGGCAGTTATGGGACTGGTTCCCACGAAGGGACTGGTGCTCCCATTCCTCAGTTACGGGGGCACATCACTGATGATGTGCATGGTGGCTGTAGGCATACTGCTGAACATATCTTCTCGTCAAGAACAGAACAGTGGGGAGACGGAAAGCCGGTCTTAGTCGATGCGCACGGAGAAGAAAAGCGTCAAGGTTATTATAGCAGGCGGAGGCACCGGGGGGCATGTATTCCCCGCCGTGGCAATTGCCGGGGAATTTCTGGAGAGACCGGATGTGCAAGATGTTCTCTTTGTAGGAACCGAGAAGGGTTTGGAGGCCAGAGTTCTTCGTGATATGGGCTTTACACTTCGTACGATAAATGTGGAAGGAGTGAAGGGCAGAGGGGCTGCAAAAATGATAGTCAGTCTTCTGAAAATTCCGTGGAGCATATCACAGTCGGTGTCTATCATACGTAATTTCCGCCCCGATATTGTTTTGGGTGTAGGGGGCTACGCTTCAGGACCTGGTGTGATAGCTGCCCATTTTATGGGTGTAAAAACGGCAATTGCGGAACAGAACGCCCTGCCCGGTTTTACAAACAGAATGCTTGGCAGGTTTGTGGATAAAATATTTCTCTCGTTTCCAGACAGGGAAGGGTGGTTCGCGGATGTCAGGACTGTTGTTACGGGAAACCCTGTGAGAAGGGGATTTGTAAAAGGCATTAAAAAATCCCGGATGAAAGAGGATAAATTTTCAATCCTTATATTCGGAGGAAGTCAGGGGGCCCGGACTATAAACAGAGTGGCTGTTGAATCCATCGGGTATCTGGAGGACATAAAAGACAGGTTGGTGATTACCCACCAGACGGGTGATAAAGATATGGATGAGGTATCTGCCGCCTATCGTGATTGCGGTGTGGACGCCGAGGTGCATTCCTTTATTACTGATATGTCTTCGGCGTATGAATCGGCGGATCTTTTGATATGCAGAGCAGGCGCGACTTCCATTGCTGAAATAACCGCGAGTGGGAAGGCGTCGGTGCTTATCCCCTATCCGTTCGCTGCCGGAAATCACCAGGAACTGAATGCCCGGATGCTGGCAGACGCCGGCGCGGCCGAGATGATACTCGAAAGCGAACTGGATGGAAAAAGACTTGCCGGGGCCATCAGGAGATTGCTCAACAGTTCCGGGACTATAAATAGAATGGAGAAGGAATCGCAAAGACTAGGAAATGTCAAGGCGGCTGAACAGATAGTGGATGAGTGTATGAACATACTGGGTCAGGGAGCAGAGATGCGGGGCCGGGAATCAGGGGCCGGAAAGAAAATATAATGTACAGGCGGATAAAACATATACATTTTGTCGGGATAGGCGGTATCGGGATGAGTGGTATCGCTGAAGTCCTCCTGAATCTCGGTTATACGATCAGTGGGTCCGACATTGAGAGCTCCTTTATCACGTCGAGGCTGGAATCGCTCGGGGTCGGGATTTTTAAGGGCCACCGGTCATCAAACCTCATGGATGTAGATGTCGTGGTGAAATCAACAGCGATAGGGGACGGTAATCCCGAGGTAATGGAGGCTCACAACAGAAATATCCCGGTTATCCCAAGGGCTGAGATGCTGGCCGAACTGTTGAAGATGAAATATTCGATTGCCGTGTCGGGCTGTCATGGGAAGACGACGACAACCTCCATTATTTCAACCGTTCTTGCCCATGGTGGTCTTGATCCTACAATGGTGATAGGGGGCAGGCTGGACAGTATCGGAAGCAACGCGCGGCTGGGAGAGGGCGAGATTATTGTTGCCGAGGCCGACGAGAGCGACGGGTCTTTCCTCCAGCTCAATCCATACATCGCCGTGATTACGAATATAGATCGAGAGCATCTGGATTATTATCCGGGAATAGGGGAGATCAAGGATGCTTTCCTCCAATTCGCAAACTCGGTTCCCTTTTACGGGTCTGTCATATTATGCGGTGATTGTACTAATGTCAGAGATATATTGCCCAGGATGAAGAGAAAGACTGTCACCTATGGCATTGATGATGGAGTTGAGTTCAGGGCAGCCGACATATCCTTCAGCGGGCTGACATCACAATTTTCTCTCTACCATAGAGAAAAACTTCTTGGAAAAGTCAAGATGCAGGTTCCGGGTCTTTTTAACGTCTACAATTCCATGGCTGCTGTGGCTGTTTCCCTGGAGCTTGGCATGGAATTTCCTGCCATACTGGAGGGTCTAAGTGCTTATAAGGGTGTACACCGCCGCCTCGAAATCAAAGGGAAAACCGGCGATGTCACGGTAGTTGATGATTATGGTCATCATCCGACTGAAATAAAGGCAGTGCTGGCGGCCGCGAAAAACGCGTGGAAAGACAGGCGGATTATCGTTGTATTCCAGCCCCACCGCTATACGCGTACCAGGGCCCTGTTTGATGAGTTCCTGGATTCCTTTGTCGACGCCGATGTGCTGATCCTGACGGACATATATGCCGCGAGTGAGAAAGAAATAAAAGGCGTTGATTCCATAACCCTCACTAAAAGCATAAAAGATCGCGGTCATGGCGATGTCATATACCTGTCGGGTTTTAAGGAAATCGTCGATCATCTGTGTGCCGTAGTGAAGCCGGGTGATGTAGTTATGACCCTGGGGGCGGGAGATGTGTGGAAGATAGGGGAAAATTTGCTGGAAAGACTTGAAGGTCAAGAATCAGGGATTAGGGATTTGGATAGATGACTACCGCGAGGCAGTTCAGGGACAAGATAGGCAGCATGGTCACCGGAAGGGTGCTTTTCGATGAGCCTATGTCTATGCACACCTCCATGGGTGTCGGAGGAAGGGCTGATGCGCTCATCTTTCCTGATACTATCGATGGACTGAAAAAACTGTGTTCCTTTTTCCTTAAAGAGAAAGTTCCTTTTCTACCTGTCGGAAATTGCACGAATCTTATCGTGAGAGATGGAGGTTACAGGGGAGTGCTGATTTCTCTGGAGGCACTTCGAAACTTGGAGATAAGAGACGAGAATCTCTCGCCGGAATCCACTCTGAAAAAGGAATATGCCGGCAGTATCTACGTTTGTGCCCAAGCCGGGGTTTCACTTTCCGGCATTGTTGAACTTTCGATCAGAGAATCTCTTGCTGGAATGGAATTTTGTGCCGGGATACCGGGTAGTGTTGGCGGAGGTCTGAAAATGAATGCCGGCGCGTGGGGAAGAGAATTAAAAGATGTGGTGAACTCGGTCTCTATTCTTGATGCCGGGGCGAAGATAAGGAAGATAGAGAGAAATGACCTGCTGTTTGAGTACAGAAATCTCGACCTCTCCGAAGGGACAATTATTACCGGCGCCGAGTTTTACCTTGCAAGAGGAAACAGAAATGAAATCCAGGGCAAGGTTACTGACATTATTGTGGCACGCAGGGCGAAGCATCCTCTCGCATACCGGAGTGCGGGATCTGTGTTCAAAAACCCTTCCGATTGTCCGGCAGGAAAAATGATTGAAGAAGCCGGCCTTAAGGGAATCAGGGTGGGCGATGCGGAAATATCCGGGAAACATGGAAATTTTATTGTGAATACTGGCAACGCAAAAGCAGAGGATGTTATTAGCCTGATTAAAACCGTTCAAAAGAGGATTATAGGTGAGAGGGGAGTTTTCCTTGAAACAGAGCTAAAAATCATAGGAGAGGAACTATGAGAAAGTCTCTCAAAACAACCTCTTCGACAAGAAAGAACAGACTGAAAAGGCGATCAGGAGTAATTCCGGGCGAAATTTTCAGAACACTTGGCATTGTCAGTGTTGCCGGTCTGCTGGCCTTTTTCATGGTGTATGCATATAATTTTGCCATGTGCGCCGATTATTTCCAGTTAAGAAACACTATCGTCAGGGGGTCCAACAAGGTCAGCAAGGAGAAAATTGTTGAACTCGCGGGAATATCACCTTCTATGAATATCCTGACTGCGAATCTCGGGAAGATGGCGCGAGGCATAGAGAATGATCCGTGGATCAAGGATGTCTCTGTCGGAAGGGAATTTCCCGATAGGCTGGTTATCGAGGTTGTTGAGAGAGATATCGCTGTTCTACTTAAAAAGGAAAAAGATTTGTATGCTGTGGATCGCAGCGGAGAGGTGTTTAAAAAATTTGAGGCAGGAGACAACACAGATGCTCCCGTACTTACAGGGTTCTACAGTAATGAAAGAGTAAGAGACGCTCTGCTGGAGACGGCTTTTGAATTTCTGGACTATCTTTCTGAAGGAGACAATTTCCCGAGAGCATGGAATGTGTCGGAGATTTATGTGGATGACCTGTATGAATTCTCTGTTGTTACGGACAATCACCTGTTTTTGAATCTTGGTTTTGGAGATTACGGGAAAAAGTTGAAGAGACTGAAGAGGGTTATGATGGACTTGGCGCGAAGAAACCCGGATGGGGCGTCTTTGAGTATTGATCTTGTAGATTGTAGCAGGATTACAGTTCAGCGTGGAAATATTTTCAGCCCGAAGAATCTGACAGAAGATCGTAAGACAAAGATATGATGTCGGAGAGGATGAATGGATGGCAAAAAGGGAAAATATCGTCGTAGGCCTGGACATAGGAACCACTAAGACGTGTGCCATTGTCGGTGAGATCACCAATGCCGGAATAGATATTATCGGAATCGGTACTCATCCGTCGAGTGGTCTTCGGAAAGGGGTAGTGGTTAATATCGACAGTACCGTTGATTCGATAAAGAGGGCTGTAGAAGAAGCGGAATTGATGTCGGGCTGTGAGATACGGTCAGTTTTCGCGGGTATTGCCGGGAGTCATATCAGAGGGTTGAACAGTTATGGCATTGTGGCGGTCAAGGGCGGTGAAGTTGATGAATATGACGTCAAGAGAGCGTTAGAGGCAGCCAAGGCGATTGCCATCCCTCTGGACAGGAGGGTCATTCACATACTGCCCCAGTATTATATCGTTGACGATCAGGACGGAGTGAAAGAGCCCATAGGGATGTCGGGTGTCAGGCTTGAAGCCAAGGTCCATGTTGTTACCGGGGCGGTTACGTCCGTACAGAACATAATAAAGTCGATTAATCGTGTGGGTCTGGGTGTGAATGGCATTATCCTGGAACCCTTGGCCTCGAGCGAGACAATTCTCAGTCAGGACGAAAAGGAACTGGGTGTTGCGCTGATCGATATCGGTGGCGGTACCACTGATATCGCGGTGTTTGCGGAGGGGAGCATTAAACATACAGCTGTCCTGGCTCTCGGGGGCGATTATGTTACCGGCGATATATCTGTAGGTCTGCGAACCCCGGTGATGGAAGCTGAAAAGATAAAGATAAAATATGGCTGTACATATATCCCGATGATACCCCAGAATGAAGTCATAGAAGTTCCAAGCGTAGGCGGAAGAGACCCGAGAACTGTTT